>Ga0116162_10000383_pt1 | contig 31874 bp, 19 predicted proteins | sample AD_UKC105_MetaG_FD_89875 | JGI IMG/M metagenome (GOLD analysis project Ga0116162, IMG submission 89875) | Active sludge microbial communities of municipal wastewater-treating anaerobic digesters from Hong Kong - AD_UKC105_MetaG | ecosystem: Engineered > Bioreactor > Anaerobic > Digestate...
CATGGAACTGATACGCGACGGCGAAACGCTTGAAGCGCTCACGAAGCGCTATCGCCGCTTAAAGCGCTTCCCGAGCGAAGCCGCAATCGTCGATTTGATGCGGCAGTTTTTCACGGCGCTGTCGCTCGCGCACCGCGCAGGCGTCCTGCACAGGGACATCAAGGGCGCGAACGTCATGATCCAGAACGGCGTTGTGCGCGTGATGGATTTCGGCATGGGCGCATATGCAAACCGGCCGGACACGGCGCTTTGCACCACGATGAGCATCTATGCGCCGGAAAATTTCGAGGGACGGTATACCGAAGCGTCGGATATCTATCAGGCGGGGCTGATGTTTTACGAGTTGTATACGGGATATTCGCCTTTTGCGGACCGATTCGGCGGCGGCACCGACATGCTGCGCGAGCAAAAGAAGCGCGTCGACTTTCAGTTCCGCGGCGGGGCCTGCTTTCAGGGCGCGGATCCGTCGCCGAGGCTCGATAAGGTTCTTGCCCGTTGCCTGCGCTACAGCGACGAAGCGCGTTATACGAGCGCAAACGCCGTTCTCGAAGCGCTGGAAGGGGCGAAATCGACGGAAGCGCTGCGCCAGGCGCTCACCGACAACGAATTCGACGCCGTGCTCCGTTTATCGGAAGAAATACTGGCCGGCCCGCGCATAAGGGACGACCAGCGCATCGAGTGTCTGACGTCCCGCGCGAAGGCGTATGCCGGGAAGAATGAAAACGAAAGTGCGCTCACGTCCTATATGGAGGCGCTCAATCTGGTTGACAAAACGGGGATCTATTTTCACCAGCCGTCAAAATACAACGCGCTGATCGACAGCATTTGTATTCTCTATCTTAAAACCGGCCAGACGGGAAGCGCGCGGCTGTTCGCAAAGAAAAAACGCTGAAAACAAAGGGAACATAACCAACGCAAAATCGGACAAACAAGCAAAACAGGAGGGCTATCGCATGCAGTTCAAACCATTACCGGAGAAAAGAGCAGTACCGGCGTTTGTAAAAAAAGTGCCGGCGCAGACCGTCGTTTTAGAATTGATGAAGACCGGCGCGGCCGAACGGAGCACGCTCCGGCAGGAAATTGAAGCCGAGCGGAAACGTGCCGACAGCCTGGCGACGGCGTTCGCGCTGCAGGTATACCGCAAACGCGGCAGCGACGATCCGTTCGTTCACATGCTGTCCGATTTGATGGCGGAATATAAGGTAGAGGCGGTCACCTACGAAGGCGAACCGCTTACCCCGGAACTGGAGACGGCGGCGGACATCGTGGAATGGCTGCCGGCCGGGGACAACGATGCCGAATGCGTGGTCGAGGCGATTGAGCCGGAAATCCGTTTTCAGGGCCGCATCCTCCACCGGGCGAAGCTCTCCTGCAGGAAAGCGCCGGAACCCGAACCGGAAATCACGGCGGAGCCCGAGCAGGCGGTTGCCAGTGAAAGCGCGGCGGCCGAAGAAGCGGCGAAGGAGCCGACTGCCGAAGCCGCAAACGGGTCTTTGGAGCCGGCGGACGCCGCGGCAGAGGAGCGGCCCGTCGAACCTGCGGCCGCCGCCGGGCCGCAGACCGCGCCGGAGCGTGAGAAACCGGGCCGGAAGGCGCGGTTCATGGCGATCATCGGGAAACTGTTTTCCAAATGGAAAAAGCCGGGGAATCCGGAAGCGCAAGCAACGATGGAAGATACGGCTACCAAAGCCGACGATACGGACAACGAGAATGAAGGGAGCGACAGAACATGAAGACCAGTAAATGTGTTGGGATCGACCTCGGCACGACGAACAGCGTCATCGCGATGATTGCCAACGACAACAAAACGATCGTATGCCGGACGGACAGAAGCGGACGAAAGACATTCCCGTCGGTTATCGTGTACGATGCGAAGTCGGATTCTGCGAAAGCGGGCCAGATTGCGTTTAACAGGCGCGGCACCACGCCGGAGCCGATCGTATCGATCAAGCGCCACATGGGGAACGCCAACTATCGCGCGACCTGCGGCGCGCTGAACTTGTCGCCCGTCGAAGTTTCCGCCGAGATCCTGCGCACCATGAAAGAGAACATGCAGGATTATCTCAATAAAATCCCGGAATATTCCGACTATGTGGTGGACCGGGCGGTCATCACCATTCCGGCGTACTTTGCTTCGAACGCTCGCGAAGCGACGACGCAGGCGGGCGAAATGGCTGGCTTGAAGGTGGAATTTACGCTCCAGGAACCCACCGCATCGGCATTATATTACTGTTTTAAAAACGGGATCGATAATGGGATCTTCATGGTCTACGACCTTGGCGGCGGAACGTTCGACGTCTCCATTGTCCGGATGAACGAGGGCGACGCATATGTGCTCGGCATTGCCGGGAACAACTACCTTGGCGGCGACAACTTCGACGACGCGCTGGCGCATCGTTTGCTTGAACTGCTGCAGGACCCGGAAGAGGGGTACGATCTGGACCTGGATATCAACCACGAAGAGGAAGACCGCCTGCGCTTTACACGGCTGAAGCTCGAGGCCGAGATTATCAAAAAAGCGCTGTCCAAGAAAGAGGAGCATTTCGAAGCCGCGGACGGCGTCATCAAGGATAAATGCGGCGCGTCGGTCAATCTTGCCGCAACCGTTACGCGCAAAGAGTTTGAGGAGATGATCCGGCCGCTGCTGGAAACTACGATAGAGGAATGCTATAAGGCGCTGAAAGAAGCCGAAGAGAAACACAGCGTTACGCTGGATATGATCGACGGCGTGCTGCTGGTCGGCGGAAGCACGCACATACCGGCCGTTGCACGGATCATTGAAAAAACGTTTACCGATCCCGGCCTCCCGGTCCATACGAAGCTGCCGAAGCCGCTGGTGGACGAACCCGATATGGCGGTCGGCTACGGTGCGGCGATCGCCGCCGCGTCCTGCGGAATCGTATCCGCGGGAGCGGAGGCCGTCGAGCATAAGGGCGTGAAGCTGCAGGTAACGGCGGAGTTCAAGCCGGGCCGCGGGTACGCCGGCATCAGCATTGTGGAGGGCAGGATTTCGGCGGTGTCCGGCAATCTGCCGGACGGCATTTACGCGAAGGTTCAGCGTGCCGCAGGCGGGTTTTCAAAGGAATACATGGTGAACGAGGACGGCAGCTTCGTTTTTGACGAGCTCATGTCCGTGGAGGAAAAGGAACCGTACGCGTGCGAGTTTTACGCGGGGAACACGCTGATTCTCAGCACAAGCTTCGATGCGGCGGTGCTTGCCGTCGGCGAAATGCCCGTCGTTTTGTCCCGCAACTACTATATTCAGACGCTCAACGAAAACACCGGCGCGCTTCAACTGGTGAAACTCATGGAGAAAGGGACGCAACTGCCGTGCTCGAAGGACTATGAGTTTGAAGTCAACAGCAAAAACCCGTATTATGCCGAACTGCGTTTTTTCGAAGAAACGGAGTTTCTCAAGCAGGTCAACATGACGTTCGACCCGCCGGTTCCGCAGGGCACGGTCATCCGGCTGTCGCTGGCTTGCGATATTTCGAGCCGTTTTACCGCGCGCGCGGAGGCCGCCGGCATTGTCGTGGACGTTACGTTCGAGCAGTCGCCGATCGAACCGGTCGATCCGGACGAGCTGGACCAGCTCGTGCACGACGTAAGAGATCGCATTGCAATGATCCCGAAAGCGGGCGACCGTATCGTTGCGGAAACGATGCTGACGCGGATCGTGCGGGAAATCGAACAGGCCATCGACGAAGGCGACATCTGCAAAGCAAACGAAAAAATGGTGGAGCTGCGGGGAATCGGCGGGTTTACCGCAAGCCATGCGCCGCTGGAACCGCCGAAACAGGAGTTTGACGCGTTGGTCGCGGAAGTAAAGAAGCTCAATGAAACGTCTGAAAACGGAAGCCCGAAATTCGAACCGGACATCGCAAGCGCGGCTTCCCTGGGATATCGCGCCTATGACAATGAAGACCAGGCGGTTCTCTCAAAAGCGGTGGCCGATTTGAATGCAATCAAGAAGGAGATAGCGGGAGAAGACCCGCCGTCGCCCACTCCGCCGATGTGGCTGATTTGCCAGGTCTTTGCAAAGAAGGCGCTGGAACTCATCCAAAAAGTCGATGAGGAATCGAAGATACCGTCTGAATTCAAGAAAAAACTGATGGCTTCGGCACCGGCCGACCGCAAGGCGCTGCGAGAGGTACAGGATGCAACGCGCTTCATGCTCAGCGACGAAGAATGCGCGCCGCATATGAACGTCCTGAGGCAGGTATACCCAAAGTGGGAAAAGGCGGCTAAAATGTCCGGCATTCCGACTATTAAAATGTAAAGAGGAAGAGGGGGAAACGAATCATGATCTGCCCAATCTGCGCGGCATCTTTGAAACCCGATCAGCAAAAGTGCCCGAACTGCAAAAACGATCTGACGTATTTTCTGACGCTTGCCTACCAGCCGGACCTGCTGTTCAACGACGCGATCGGCCGCATGAAGCGGGAAGATTACGACGGCGCGAGCGACCTGCTCTGCCGCGCGAGCGCGATGCGGCCGGACGACGCGGAGATCAAGGCGCTTTGGGCGCAGGCGTGCTACGGCGCCGGAAATTTAAAAAAGGCGTTGAGCCTGATGCTCGATTTGATGGGGAGCGCGCCGACGGAAGCGCTGGGCGCACAGTGCGAACGGCTGATGAGCGAGTATGAACGAAGCGCGTCGTCTCCGGAAACCCTGATCCGCGATCTGCTGCTTACACAGAGCGACCGGATGGAAAATTTGATCGGGCGTCTCGAGCGTTTGGCGGAGCCCGGATCGGATCAAGCGCCTCCGGAAAAGGGGGATAACGATGAACCTGTATGAAGCGCTCGGCGCGCCGCCGACACTGTCGTCGAAAGATATGGCGATGCATATCCGAATGATGCCGACGACGCTCTTGTCGCCGCAGCAGCGGACACAGTACAGCGGCGAGCTTCTGAACCCGAAGACGCGACTTTACAACGAACTGAAAACCTTGCGCTTTCCGCCGCGGCCCGGCGAGGAAGAAACAAACTCGCTCTATAAAAGCGTTTGCAAAAAAATCACGCATGCCTCGGGTGAGCCAATCCCTTACCGGTTTTTCAAAACGGAATTTCAGCGTTTGCTAAAGGATTGCGGATATACGCAGAATACATCGTCTGCGGAACTGATCGAAAACACGCTGAATAAGGCCATCGATCAAATCACGGACGTCTGGCGCTTTCAGGGATATGCCGCGCTGTTTTTGCGCATCGCCGAGAACAGCGAGCAGAGCGACCCCAAAAACGCGCATCGCGCTTGGCTCGTGGCGTTGGAAGCTTATCAGCGGTTCTTTGCCGAAGCCGACGTGAAGGACAGCTGCGCATACCGCGCCCAGACGGAAAAACAATTTCAGGATAAATGCCGCGAAGCATGGGGCGAGTTTCTGAAAGGGCAACTGGAGGACGTTTATCAGCGCCTGAAGCGCAATATCAAGCAAAAAAATGCGGACGGCGTCGGTGCCTGCGTACAGATCCTGCAACTCAGTTTGGCAAAAAGCATCGCGCCGGACATATCTGCGAGCGCCGTAGCGGACAGCTTGCTTCCGTATACTTCGGCGATACGAACGGCGCCGTCTCTTTCAACAGCGGGAAAGATGTACAAAAATTGCCCGAAAGCGTTGCTGGCGCAGGACGAACACGACGAATGCAAGCGCGCAATGCTCGGCGCGCTCAGCAAGGCGACGGGCCAACTTGCCGAGGGCAACGAGAATATTACGGAAATCATTCGGTGGGCAAACGCGCTGAAAGCGAAAGAGCTGTATCAAAGGGGCTCGTTGCTGGTGAAAAGCGACGCCAACCTGTTTTTTGAGGCTTGTACGGAATTTATCCGAAGCGTGATACAAAACCATAAGCTCGACCGGACGAAAGAGATGGAGCTGCTCGTAACGATCCTTCCAGCCGACTTTTTTATCGCGAAATCCGATGGCGACGACCTGAAGCAAAACGACATGCTGGGGTTCGGTGTTTTAATGTGCCTCAAAGACCTGTTGGAAAGGGACGTCTCCGCTTCGATGAAGGAAAGCACCGCCAAAACGATCGGCGGGCGCGCTTACAGGATGATTGACGAAAGCGTCCCGAAAGGGACGTTCAGGGACAAAACGCTTGGCAAGGTCAATCGCTATCTGATCATACAACTGCAGAACAGGAATGTTTCGCATTCGGCGTTCAGAGCCTTTATAGACATATTTCCGGACGACTGGCCCATCGATATTCCGGAGGTTCAAAACTTTGGGAAGCTGAAGGGGGGCGTGATCGGCGACCCGCTCGTTGCACAGGCATTCAAGCTGCTGAAAGAGGCGAACGAAGCGACCGCAGGAACGCCCGATCAGGAGAAAAAACTGCGCGCGTTGATCGACTTTGCCTGCGCCAACCCGGGCCTTGATCTGGGGCAGGCTGATATGAACTTTAAAGAACTGGTGGACCGTGTCCTGACCCAGGCGTTTGTGGGCAGCTTTAACGCCTACATGAACGTGGACCTTTCTTTTGACAAAAACGATCCGGACATTATGGCGAATCTGCAGAACGCTATTTCCAAGCGGAGCCAGGCGAGCAGCGTTATAAAGCTTTGCGGCAGCTTTCTTCCGGCGAAGACAAAATTACCGGCGGAAGCGAGCAAGAAGCCGACGACGGATTCGCTTATGGAAAAAATCAGCGTCAAAAAGGACGATGCGTTTGTTAAGCGGCGGAAACAATACGATCGCAGCCGCGCTAAGAAGACGACGACCAAGCCTACGCCTACGCCACCGCCCCCCCCGACGCCTCCGACGCCGAAAATCAAACCAAAGCATACAAAGATCAACGGCCTCCGCTTCCGCGGAGGGAGCGTCGCGGCCGCCATACAGTATTTTATCTGGATGCTGGTCCTTCCGATGCTTGGCGCTTACCTGATTCTCCGAATGCCGATACATTCGTACGATACGATGATGATGCGTTTTCTCCTGTTCAGGGCGGAGCTTTACGTATGGGCAGCGCTGCTGATCAACGGCATTTTCGGGTTGATGGCCAACAGCAAGAACGGGAGAGTGTCCGGGTTCGGAAAGACGATGCGGGTCTTTGTCTGGATGGCGGCGGTGCTGATGACGCTGGTGTACGCCCCGCTTCATCTATGGAAGGCAAGCATTTTCGCACGCGTACTTGTGGGGATCTGGGCGCTTATATTGCTCATCGTTATGAACAAACAGATCGACAAGAACGCGTATTACCCCGACAACATCATCACAATCGATGGAATTAAGTATCACGGCGGCGGGATCGCGGTGTTCTTCAAGTTCCTCATCATGCAGATGATCGTGCCGTGCATCGTCGCGTCGCTGATCTTCATTTTCGACTGGCAGCTTTCGCCCGGCTGGATATTTGGGTTTAAACTCATCGGCCTGGCGATTGCGCTCAGCATCCTGCGCGTGTTCTTCACCTGCCTTGCCGAGGCGAGAAGCGTAAAACGGTTCGCCGCGTTTATGGCCGTAGAGATTTACATGCTGGTTCTGCCGATATGCGGCTGGTATGCGATAACCTATTTTGACGCGCTGCCGTTGAAATGGTGGATGATCGTATTATACTCGGTCTACGGGCTCTTCTTCCTGATCGGAACGATTGCGGCGGCCCGGATGAAGGACTGAACGATGGAACCTTTCGCACGAGAAACCGCGCTTTTAGGCGTATATCGGGTTCTGGACGGGCCGATCAGCGGCGCGATGGGCCGTGTGTTTCGCGTGCGGCATCTTGAATGGGACGTCGACCTTGCGATGAAACAGCCGAACGAGCGGGCGCTTGCGATAGCGGCTTACAGAAGCTGCTTTACGCACGAATGCGAGGCTTGGATCGATCTGGGCCTTCACGAGCACATCGTGTCGTGCTACTACGTGCGCGAAATCGACGGCGTGCCGTCGATTTTCGCGGAATGGATGGACGGCGGCAGCTTACGTTCGAAGATAGCGGACGGTTTTTTCCGGCAGGACGATGAAGGCGCGGCGCTTTCGCGTATCCTCGACGTGGCGATCCAAACGTCCCGCGGGCTTGGCTATGCGCACGAATGCGGATTGATCCACCAGGACGTAAAGCCGGACAACATCCTGCTTTCGTCGGACGGGACCGTTAAAGTGACGGATTTTGGCATCTCCGGCATCTGCTGCCAGACGGAGGGCGGCGCCGCGGCCGCAGGAACGGCAGGCGGGCCGAACGCCCTGCGCTGCCAAAGCGCGCCGGGAACGCCCGCGTACTGTTCGCCGGAGCAGAAACGCGGCGGGACGGCCACGATTTGGACGGACCTCTGGAGCTTTGCCGTCATGCTGCTGGAGATGCTCCTAAACGACCGCCCGTGGCGGGACGGAGAGGTTGCGGGGCTCTGCTGCGAAAAGTATCTGGCAAAAATCGGTGATTTTGCACCGGAAAAATTGAAAACGCTTCTGCGGAGATGCTTTTCGCAAGAAGAAGCACGGCGGCCGCAGGGATTCGGGGAAGTCGAACGCATACTTTGCAACGTCTATTTCGAGCGGACCGGGCGCGCGTATCCGCGCGCGCTTCCCGACAACCCCGCGGCGAGCGCGGGCGCGCTCAATAATCGGGCGCTGAGCTTTCTCGACCTCGACAAACCCGAACAGGCGGAGGCGCTCTGGAAGTCCGCATTGCAGGCGTACCCGGGGCACATGCCCTCCGTATTCAATCAAACCGTATATCATTGGCGCTTGGCGAAAATCGACGATCTGGAAGCGATGCGCAGCATTCAGAATTGTTTCAATGGCGATCCGTGCGCCGAAACCGCGGAACTGTTCGCGCGGTTTTTGAGCGAGCGGGAGACGACGCGGCCGGTCCGGCAGCTGGCGGACCGCTTCGGGAGCTCGGTTGCTTCCCGCGGCGCGCTCGCCCGGGAGACGAGCGAAGACGCCTGCGTACGCCTCTGCGCAAAAAGCGCGCGCGCAATCGCCGCCGGCGAGGACAGGTTGTGCGCGATTGCGTTTGAGGACCGTTCGCTCGAAATCTGGAATACGGAAACGCGCATGTGCACGGCGACTTTGGAACGGCACGGCGAAAAGATAAACGCGCTCGATTTCGATTCGCGTGCGGGGATTGTTGCCGCCGCGTGCGAGGACCGTTCTTTACGGCTTTATGGGACGAACGGAACGATGATCCGACGGCTTTCGTTTACCGAAGGCGCCGTAAAACGCGTTCGTTTGTTCAGCGGGACGAACAGCGCGCTTCTGCTGCTCTGTAGAACGGAAGACGGGCGGGCCAAACGCTATGTCATGCGCGTCGATCTGGAAAGCGGCGCGTGGCGGAACAAAATAAAAGCCCCGCAGTTCGGCCATGCCGGATTTTGCGCGCTGGGAGACGGGCGGCGTTTCGTTACGGACACGGGAGGCAGGCTTTTCCTTTGGGATATTGAGACGGCCGAATGTTTACGCACATTTTCGCTCCAAACGGGCGGCGTGTCCTGCGCCGCGGCCGACGCGGCGCAGGAACGGCTGCTCGTCGGAACGGACGAAGGGGACGCACGGGTGTTTTCGATAAAGGACGGAAGCTGCGTGCTGCGGCTTAACGGGCACACGGGCGCCGTCACCGCGGCTGCGTTTCACCCGGACGGCAAACAGGCGATGACCGCGGGACAGGACGAGACCGTTCGCGTCTGGGATTTGTCGACGGGGCGCTGCCTGCGCTCGTTCACCGCGCATCGGTCGCCCGTAAACTGCGCGTGTTATTGCAGCGGCGGGCGGGCCATCCTGTCCTCGGGATGGGACAACGCCGTTTTGATGCAGTTTGTACCGGTGTTTTCCTATCGCGCCGACTGGCAGCTTTGCCGGATCGTCCCGCTGGCGGGCCAGCGGGCTCTGCGCGATACGTTCGACCGCTTTCTGGACGATGCCGCGCGCGCGGCCGAGGCGGGCGAGACGGCCCGCGCCCTTTCGCTTCTCTATGCGGCGGGCGACCTCCAGGGATTCGCGCAGGACCCGGCATATCTGGAGAGAAACGCGGCGCTCGGCGCCCGGCTTCCGATCGGCGGCGTAAGGTTCGCCTGGACGAGGCGCGTATTAGCGAATGAAGGGCCGCTGCGGGCGGCGGCGTTCCTGCGCGGCGATACGCGCGTTCTTACCGCGTCGGGAGCCGGCTTGCTGCAGGTTTGGGACATGGAAAACGGAGCCTGCGTCCGCAAGGCGGGATTGCCCGGACCGGCGAAAAGCGTGGCGGTCGCCGAAGGCATGATTGCAATCGGAACCGCCGACGGCACGGTGCGATTGCTGCGGCCGGACGACCTGTCGGAAATTTGCGTTTTCAGCGGCCATACCGGGCCGGTGAACGCCGTTTGCATCAGCCAAACCCGGACGGTATTGACGGCGTCCTGGGACCACACGCTGCGTGTGTTCGAAGCAAATGGAGACTGCCGGTTCGCGTTGAACGGGCATACGTCCAGCGTTTCCGCCGCCGCGCTTTCGCCGGACGGCGCGCTTGCCCTTTCCGGCGGGTGGGACAATACCGTTCGCATCTGGGATGCGGAAACGGGGCGGTGCCTGCGCGCGCTGACGCATCACAAAACCAGCGTGAGCGCTGTTGCGCTGTCGCCCGACGGTTTGATCGGCGCGTCGGGGGACTGGGACGGCGAAATCGTGTTATTCGACCTGAAAACCGGGCAAATGCGCGCCCGGCTAACAGGTGCTTCCGGTTCCGTTACCGGAATATGCTTCACGCGGGACGGCAGGTTTGTCGCTTCCTGTGGGACGGACGGGCTCGTTCGCTTCCGGCGCGTATCCGACGGCGCGGTGGAGACGGTGCTCGCGGGTCACACGGGCGCGGTCAACGCCCTTGACTTCACGCGGGACAGCCGATTTGCCGTAACCGCGGGAGAGGACGGCACCGTCCGGCTGATACAAGTCGATTACAGGTACGATGCCGACGACTGAGTTGAACCAAAGCGGCGGCAAGCCGGACGGCTTGCGGAAGGAGGAAAGCTGTGGAACTGAACCTTGCGATGCAGTTTGTGATGCTGCGGGCATATGAGGAAGCGAAAGCATTCAGCAAAGGAGAACTGGGCACGGAGCATCTTTTTTTGGGACTGCTGAAGCTTGCCGAATTGAAGTGCGCGGATTTTGCACCGTCATACAAGAACCAAACGACGGTCGACGCAGATATCCGGCAGGTTGCGGAGGAGCTGCAAAAAAGAGGCGTTCAAACTTCGGCGGGACGGCAGCAATTACGCCGGATATTGAGAAACGAACCTCTTTCGCCGTCGGCGCAGGAGCAGTTAAACCTGGTTTTGGGCAGCGCGATGTATCATGCCCAACAGGACGGACAGGCGGAAATCACGTCATACGGCGTGCTTGGCGCGATCCTGCGGCATCCCACGCCGATGCTGAAGAACCTGTTAAGCGGCGACGCGCAAAAGACCGAAGCGGAAGCCGGGCCGGAGGAGCAGGAAACGCCGCCGGAAGAACCGGAAGAAACGGGGATCGCCTACCTGCCCAGGCTGAACGAGCGAATCCGCGAAATGCGGTACCGGCTGCTGGAGCGCGTGTACGGGCAGGACCACGCGGTCCACGCGCTGGCCGAAGGGATGTTTTCCGCGGAAGTACTCGCCGCCGCGGACGAAAACCGCAAACAGCCGCGCGCCGTGTTTGCGTTTGTCGGACCGCCGGGCGTTGGCAAAACCTATCTGGCGGAGCAGGCGGCCGACGCGCTGAAACTGCCGTTCAAGCGGTTTGATATGAGCGGCTATGCCGATCATCAGGCACATATCAACCTCATCGGATTCGCGCCCAGCTATAAGGACGCAAAGCCGGGGCTGCTGACGGAGTTTGTGCGGAAGCACCCGCATTCGATCCTGCTGTTCGACGAAATCGAAAAGGCGCACCTGAATACGATTCAGCTGTTCCTCCAGATTCTGGACGCCGGTCGTCTTCACGACGATTTTCTGGACGAGGACGTTCCGTTTAAAGACACTTTGATTATCTTTACCACCAATGCGGGCAGTTCGCTGTACGATAACCTGCACGGCGGCGCGGGCGTTTCGAGGCAGACCATCCTCAACACGCTGGAGACGGAGATGAATCCGCAGACGCACAAGCCGTATTTTCCGCCGGCGATCTGTTCGCGCCTGGCGACCGGCTGGCCGCTGCTGTTCAACCGGCTTTCCGCGCACGACCTCGAGCGGATATGCGAAAAGGAAGTGGCGCGCTTTAGCCAGATGTTTGAAAAGCAATATGGCATTCGCGTCGACACGGACCAGCTTTTACCGGCGACGCTGCTGTTTGCGGAAGGTGGACTCGCCGACGCACGGACCGTGCGCGCGCAGACGGAATTGTTCTGCAAAAACGAGTTGTTCAAGCTCTGCGGGCTATGGGGCGAAAGCAGTTTTGAAAAAGCGCTGGAGAATCTGACGGCGATCCATTTCCAGGTGGAAACGAACGAGCTCGAAGACCGGGTGCGCGCGCTCTACGTTAACCCGGAGAAACCGGAGATACTATTGTTCGGGAACGCGGGTTTTGCCGAACGCTGCCGGGCGATGCTGCCGGATTGCATCATTTACGACACGCTGGACATGGCGCGGGCGTATTCGATTTTCGGCGAGCATGAGATCCAGTTCGTTTTGCTCGACCTTGCCAGAGAGGCGGAGAACGCGCCGGACGACGATCCGCTGGCGACGCGTCTTTCGCTGGACGACGTGCCGCAGGGGACCGTGGCGTCGTTCGAAAACGTACCGATCGCCGCGGCGTCCATCAGGGACGAATATGCGTTCCTGAAGAACGTGCGGGAGCGCATGCCGGACCTGCCGATTTATCTGCTGGAATCCAGCGGGTTCCGCATCGACAACGAGCTGATGGCGGCGTTCGTGCGCTCCGGCGCGCGTGGTAAGCTACTGAAACCGGAAGGCGATTTCGGCGTATTTGCTGAAGAACTGCTGCGTATCGCCGCCCAAGTGTATTTGCAAAGCGCCGCGCAGTCGCTGCACGCGGAGCGGAAAATACTGACCTTCGAAACGGCTCCGATTCTAAGTCCCGACAAGCATGTGGCGACGATCCGCCTGCGCGATCTTTCGCTGCGCCGCGAAATGTCCGCGGAAGACAGCGGCGGGGTGCTTGAAGAGACGGAGCGTCCCGACGTTCGTTTCTCGGACGTGATCGGCGCCGACGATGCAAAGGACGAGTTGGCGTTTTTCGTGCAGTATCTGCAATCGCCCAAGAAGTTTTTAGCGCAGGGGCTGCGTCCGCCCAAAGGTGTGCTCCTTTATGGACCTCCGGGCACCGGAAAGACGCTGCTGGCGCGCGCGATGGCAGGGGAGTCCAACGTGGCGTTCCTCTCGGTCGCCGCAAGCGCCTTTACGACGAAATATCAGGGGAGCGGGCCGGAGTCCGTACGCGAGCTGTTCCGGCGCGCCCGCCGCTATGCGCCGTCCATCGTGTTTATCGACGAGATCGACGCTGTCGGCCGGCTGCGCGGCGCAGGCAACACGGGGCACGGCGAGGAGATGGCGCTGACGGCGCTGCTGACGGAGATGGACGGCTTTTCCGTTGACCCGCGAAGGCCGGTTTTTGTGCTGGCGGCGACAAATTTCGGCGTGGACGGCGAGAATGGCTCTGCGGGCGTAATCGATCCTGCGCTTACGCGCCGGTTCGACCGCAAAATCCTCGTGGACATGCCGACGCGCGACAACCGGAAGGCATATCTGGAACGCATGCTGGGCAAGCGCAGGGACAGCGCGGTTACGCCGGGCCTGATCGACCGGCTTGCCGGGCGCACGACGGGGCTGAGCCTTGCCAGCCTGGAATCCGTTATCGAGCTTGCCGCGCGAACCGCCAGCAAGCAGAAAACGGCAATTACGGACGAGCTGCTGGAAGAAGCGCTTGAACTCAGCCGGCACGGCGAAAAGAAAGACTGGGGCGTCGATTATCTGGAACGCGTCGCGCGGCACGAAGCGGGGCATGCGTATCTTTGCTATCTTGCCGGCGAGACGCCGGCCTATCTGACCATCGTCGCGCGCGGCGGACACGGCGGGTACATGGAGCATTCGGACAAGGAACAGACACCGATCCGAACGCGGGACGAACTGCTGGGGAACATTCGCACCGCTCTCGGCGGGCGCGCGGCGGAGCTGGTCTATTACGGACAGGAGGGAGGGCTTTCCACCGGCGCCGCCGGCGACCTGGAGCATGCGGCGCGCGTTGCGTCCGCAATGCTGCTGCAATACGGCATGGAAGGCAGGCTTGGCCTCGCCGCGCTCAATCACGCGGAGGTTTTGAAAGGGCCGCTTTCCGAATCGATTGTGGAATATGTGTCGCAACTGCTGGAAGAAGAGCTGAAAAAAACAATCGGGACGGTTGAAGACGGCAGGGCAAAGATCGACCGTCTGGTGGAAGCGCTTCTCGATAAAAACAAGCTGACGCGCGAAGAGATCGAAGCGATTCTGAAAGCGTAGCGAACCGGACGGACGAGTTAAACGGAGGAACGTTTGCATTGTGCGGCGGATACGTATGCCGGACGCCCGGCACGCGTGATAGAATATACGTAAAGAACGGAGGGGATCGAATATGGCGTTTGAAATTGTTCGAAACGACATAACGAAGATGCATGTCGATGCGATCGTCAACGCCGCAAACTCCGGACTGCTTCGGGGCGGAGGCGTCTGCGGCGCAATTTTTTCCGCGGCGGGCGCGGAAGAATTGCAGCGGGCTTGCGACGCGATCGGCCGCTGCGAAACGGGAGAAGCCGTTATAACGGACGGCTTTCGCCTGCCCGCGCGGTATGTGATCCACACGGTCGGTCCGGTTTGGCGCGGCGGCATGCAAAACGAAGAAGCGTTGCTGCGTTCGTGCTACATAAAATCGCTGGAGCTCGCAAAATCGCGCGGCCTGCACTCGGTTGCATTCCCGCTGATTTCGTCCGGAATTTTCGGTTATCCGAAGGAAGAGGCCGTTTCGGTCGCGATTTCGGCGATCGAATCCTTCCTGCAAAAAAACGACATGGTCGTTTTCCTTGTCCTGTTTGACGAACAGACCTATCGCTTAAGCAAAAACTGCGTACATAAACGCCGTCGGCAGCTTTCAGAAACGGGCGGCTGCGAACTGGGAAGATCGATCAACCAATAAGGTGCTTGCCGAGGTCCTGCTTTGCTGTCAAGGCAGGACCGTTGTTTTACAAATATGCTTCGCCTTGACACTGGAAGCGACATGCGATAATTTGTTATCTGAAACAATGCTTATATCAATTCCTGACGCATAAAACAAAGCGAGGCCATCCAATCATGAAACTTTCACAGCAAATAGCGGAAAATATCGTGCATGAGGTCAACGCGGTCATTCCGCAGATGATCAATATTATGGATGAAAACGGCGTTATCATTGCCAGCTCCGACCTCGCGCGCGTCGGGACCCTGCACGACGGTGCGGCGCAGATCATCAAGGCGGGGCTGTCGGAACTGATCATCCATGGTCTCGACGAATTTTTGGGCGCGAAACCCGGCGTCAATTACCCGATTATCATGCAGGGCGACTGTGTCGGCGTGCTCGGGATAACGGGAGACTATAAGGACGTTGCGGACAATGCGCTCATCATAAAGCGAATGACGGAATTATTGCTGCTCAACGCATACAATACCGAGCAGCATCTGCTGGGCGAAAACATCCGCAACCGTTATATCGACGCGTGGCTGAGCGGCGACGTGAAGAATATTACGGCGGATTTCATCGAACGCGGGCGCATGCTGAACATCGATATCACGATTGCGCGCCGGTTTCTCAATATCGTGCTGTATCCCGCGTCCGGTACGACGAAGCTGGACGCGATGGTCGAAATTGACCATGCGACGGAGGAAATTGTGGGGTACATCTCCCGCTTGAATCCGTACAATCTCTACTTCAAAGACGGCGGCGCGTTGGTCTGCGCCGTGACCGAGCACGACGACGCTGCGCTTGCGCGGCTGTCGGAGCAAATTTTATCCCTTGTGGCGTCGCGCTATCCGCTGAAAGCCGCAATTGGCATCGATGCGCCTGCGGAAAACTATATGCAGGCCAGACGCAGTTACAGGAAGGCGCGCCGCGCATGCAACGCCTGCATGCGTACGCACACATGGGACATTCGCTTCTACAACGACCTGAATATGGAGCTCATTTCCGGCGAGTTGGAAGACGCCACGAAACTGGAATTCATCCGCAGGATATTCCGCGGGATGTCCCGCGAGGAGATCGTGGAAGCGGTGATGCTGCTTGAAAATTATTATGATGCGGAAGGGTCGCTGGAACGCTGTGCGGAACGTCTGTTTTTGCATAAAAATACAGTACAATACCGGCTGAAACGTATTGCCGAGCGGACCGGATACGACCCGAGATCGATCCGGAGAGCGCCGCTGTACTACCTTGCGATCTATTTTTACCGCGATATGCAGGAGCGGATATAGGGATGTTGAAAAATGGCGCAACGTTTCGGATTGCAACGAAATTATGGACAGGACATATGAAATTTGTTACAAAAACCAAACAAAAACAAATAAAGCTGTTATTTAAAATATAGTAATCTCCCAATACTAATTATTATACTTTTTGTATGGTCGATCGGCGGCCGCTTGTAAGGGTGCAGGGCGGCTGCCGAGCGATCGAAAAATTCAATATGGGGAGGCACATCTTTTTATGACAGGCATTCCGCTTATTATCGCATTTGTCATCGCTATCGTCTTAATGATCCTTGCAATTTCAAAACTGAAAATTCATCCGTTTCTATCAATTTTAGCTGTTTCTCTTTTGTTTGCGCTGGTCGCGGGAATTCCCATTACGGACATTCCTTCCGTAATCGGCGCGGGCTTTTCCGGTACGTTCACAAGCATCGGCATCGTCATCATCTTCGGCGCGCTGGTCGGCACCCTGCTGGAGAAAACCGGTGCGGCGCTCAAAATGGCGGACTGTGTTGTAAAAGCCGTCGGCAAAAAACATCCCGAACTGGCAATTATGCTCATGGGCTGGATCGTTTCCATCCCGGTATTCTGCGACAGCGGGTTTGTCGTTTTGAACCCGATTCGCAAAGCGATGGTCAAGCGCACGGGCGTGTCGAGCGTAACGATGACCGTGGCGTTGTCCCTCGGCCTCTATATTTCGCACTGCTTCATCCCGCCGACGCCCGGACCGATTGCGGCGGCGAGCTCCCTCGGCATTGGCGACAACCTGCTGACCGTTATGGGCCTTGGCGCGCTGATCTCTATTCCGGCGCTTGCCGCGGCGTATTTCTTCTCCAGGGCGATCGGCAAAAAAGTCAAAGCGGCGGACGACATCGAGAACGACGAAACCGTCCAGACATATGAAGAACTGGTCGCTTCCTACGGCAAACTGCCGAACGGCTGGATGGCGTTTGCGCCCATCGTCGTCCCCATCCTGCTCATGGCCATTTCTTCGGCATTCTCCATGGGCGGGCTCACCATCGGCATCATCAAGTTCCTTGGCACGCCTATCATCGCGCTGGCTGTCGGCGTTATCTTCGGCATCATCGGCCTTGCCTCGGCGGGCAAAATGAAGGACTTCTACAAGATTACCAATGAAACGCTCAAAATCGTCGGCCCGATCCTCTTCATCACGGCGGCCGGCGGCGTGCTGGGCAAGGTCATTGCCAATTCCAGCATGGTTACTTACATCACCGATCATTCCGACGTACTCTCCGTGGTCGGAATCTTCTTCCCGTTCCTGCTTGCCGCGATTCTGAAATCCGCGCAGGGCTCTTCCACGGTTGCGATTACAACGACCGCGGGAATCCTCGCGCCGATGCTTCCGGCGCTTGGCCTTGGAACGCCGGCTCTTGCGGCCCTGACGGTTATCGCCATCGGCGCGGGCGCCATGACGGTTTCGCACGCCAACGATTCCTATTTCTGGGTTGTGACGAACTTTGGCGAACTTACGCCTGAAGACGGCTACAAGACGCAGACGCTCGGCACCCTTGTCGTCGGCCTTGCTTCCATGGTCGGCGTGTTGATTATGTTCTTCATTTTGAGATAAAATAAAAGCAACTATAAATCTAAATGCGGAGCGCGCGACGGATTTCGCCGGCGCTCCGCGGCGCAAATAAAAGGAGACGAAACGACGTGACGCTGAAAGAGGACGGAAAAATCATCTTGCAGGAGGCGCTTGCCGCGGCCCTTCCGGATGCCGCTGTGAACAAGGCGCTGGAGGGCGTTCGCTTCAACGGCGGAAAACTCGTGCTCGTTGCGGTTGGTAAGGCCGCGTGGCAAATGGCTTACGCCGCGCATCAGACGCCGGGCGTGCGCATAGACAACGGCGTGGTCATCACGAAATACGGCTATGCGAAAGGACCGATCGGTGATCTTTCCATCTGCGAGGCCGGACATCCAGTTCCGGATGAAAGCACTTTTGAAGCGACGGAAAAGGTGATGAAAGCGGTCTCGGGCCTTACCGAACGGGATACCGTTTTGTTTCTGCTTTCCGGCGGCGGGAGCGCCTTGTTCGAAAAACCGCTGATTCCAAAAGAAGAGCTGTACGCGCTTACCGACAAGCTGCTGGCGTGCGGAGCCGATATCACGGAGATGAACACGGTACGCAAACGTCTCTCGGCGGTCAAGGGCGGTCGCTTTGCTCAGATTTGCGCGCCTGCGCACGTGTATTCCATTGTGCTTTCGGACATCATCGGCGATCCGCTGGACATGATCGCCTCCGGGCCGGCCTATCCAGACGCATCTTCGAGCGAGCAGGCGCTTGCGATACTCAGGAAATACGATATCTCCGTTTCCGGCGAAACGCGCACGTGCCTGATGCGGGAAACGCCGAAGCATCTCGACAATGTCACCACCGTGGTCACGGGCAGCGTCCGTCAGCTGTGCCTGGCTGCCGAAACGGCTTGCAGGCGGCTCGGCTATGAGCCCATCGTCCTGACGGCGAGCCTTTCCTGCACGGCAAGGGACGCCGGCAGCTTCCTGGGGTCGATCGCGCAGTTTCATGCCGAAGACACGCACTCCGTTGCGTTTATCGCCGGCGGCGAAACCATCGTTCGACTGACGGGAAAGGGAAAGGGCGGACGCAATCAGGAAATTGCGCTGGCCGCCGCGGAGAAAATCGCGGGGATACGCGACTGCGCCGTTTTTTCATTCGGATCGGACGGAACGGACGGGCCGACGGACGCGGCAGGAGGCTGGTGCGACGGCGATACCGGACGGATATTAAGCCGGCAGGGAATCGATATCGACGAAGTCCTTATGCGCAACGACTCGTACCATGCGCTTGAGCGGTGCGGCGGCCTGATTATGACGGGCCCGACCGGGACGAACGTCAACGATCTGTCCATCGTACTGATCAAAAGGGAACCAACGTCCGACTGACGGTTTGTGCCGGCGTTTTGAAAGAAAATGATTCGAATAGCCGTGCTTTCGTGAATATAAGGGCCCTGCAAGAGTGTTTGCAGGGCCTTTAAACGTTGTCCGCATATAAAACGCCACGAATGGGATTTCGCTTGCGAGAAGGGAAAACGGTTACTTAAAATTTCCTTGATGATGATTTGCCGGGATGCTATATTGATTGTGCCGAACGATCTATTTCATTCACAGAATATCAAAGTTTACGCGAACAAAAAGCAAATATTGGAGGAGGAACGAAAATGAAACGAAGAGGGAAAGTTCTCGCGCTGTTTTTGGCGGTCCTGATGGTTCTTGCGTTGCTGCCGATGAGCGCGCTGGCGGAGGACGGCTACATTTGCGTTTACGCTCAGGTGCCGGACGACTGGGAAAGCCCCTGCGTCTGGGCGTGGGACGCGGACGGGACGAGCGCCTTTTCCGCGTGGCCGGGCGGCGCGATGACCGCGGATGAAACCAACCCCGGCTGGTACTATATGTATGTTCCGGACACCATGGCGTTTGTCATCATCAATGCAAACGAGGGGACCGTACAGACCAGCGACTATGAGATTGAAGCAAACGACCTCTGGATCACGGTTTCGGAAGACACGAGCGCGACGATCACATACGATCAGCAAACGACGGGCGACATGCCGGAATACGTGCCGTACGAGGAACCGGCTGAGGAACTGCTGACTGCGGACGACGTGTGCCTCGTCTACGCCGCCGTACCCGACGACTGGGCGAATCCCTGCGTCTGGGCGTGGGACGCGGACGGCAAAGGCGCGTTCGATTCCTGGCCGGGCGGTGCGATGACGGCTGACGCGGATAATCCGGGCTGGTATTATATCTTCATTCCCAAAACCATGGCGAACGTGATTATCAACGCCAATGAAGGCGGCGTCCAGACCGGCGACGGCGCGATCGAACCGAACGACATGTGGATCACGGTCACGGCTGCGGAAACGGAAGGCGAAAACGCAACGTTCGTCGTCAGCTACGATCAGCAGACGATCGGAGGCCTGCCGGAATACGTCTCCACCGTTACGCTGTACGCGCAGGTCCCGGACGACTGGGCCGCACCCTGCGCCTGGGCCTGGACGGACGACGGAACGAACGCCTTTGAAGCGTGGCCGGGCGGTGCGATGGAGCTCCAGACGGACGGCTGGTACGCCATCGGCATCCCTGCGAATATGGAAAACGTGATTATCAATGCAAACGAAGGCACGGTGCAGACGAGCGACTACGCGATCGAGACGGGCAAAGACGTATGGGTCAGCGTAACGAGCGCGGAAGAAGCGAGCGTCGCATACGAAAAGCCTGCCGAGCCGACGTTCACCGTGCATGCAAAAGTGGACGGCAGCTGGACGATGCCGGGCATCTGGTCGTGGTCCGACCCGGACGGGACGAACGTGTTTACAAACTGGCCGGGAGCCGATATGATTGACGACGGGGACGGCTGGTACAGCTACGGGCTGCCGATGTGGGTCAACCGCGTAATCATCAACGCAAACGTGGGCGCGACCCAGACCGCGGACATCGAAATCGAAGCGAAAGAACTCTGGCTCGTGGTGGACGCGGAGGGTAATTATGTCCTGAGCTACGAACAGCCTTCCGAGGACACGACGCCTGTTGCGGCGGAAACCGAAAAGAGCGTGACGGAAGCCGAGCCGGTTGTCGAAGAAGCGGCGGCAAGCCTGACATGGCTGTGGATTCTGATTGCGGCAGTAGTTGTGGCCGGCGGTGTGACGGCCGGCATCGTAGTCGGCAAGAAGAAGAAAAACACATAAATCAAGTAAGCAGAATCGCGAGCGGGCAGTTTTCTGCCCGCTCGAATCGAATGGCATAGCAAGTGAGGGCGGCTTATGAAAAGAGTATGGAGCATCCTGACGGCGCTTCTTCTCATCGGGACGATCATTCCGATGACGGGATGCGCAAAAAAGCAGACGGATACGAACACGATCGTCATTTGGCACGATAAGGAGGACGCGGTCGTCGAAGTCCTGCAAAAAGCGTTTGAAGAGCAGTTGCCGGACGTGACCGTGGAACTGGTGCGGAAGGAAGGCCTGACCGAGGCACTCAAGTTGGTCGGCAACGACCCGAGTGCCGCGCCGGACATGTACCTGTTCGCGCACGACAAGATCGGCGTTTACGCGGAGCTTGGCATTCTTGCGCCGATCACGGATTTTGTGGACGAGGAGACGCTTTCGAACTACCTGCCGGTCACCATCGAGTCCGCCACGTATAAGGACACGCTCTATCAACTGCCGCTTTATTTCGAGACGCTGCTGTTCCTCTACAACAGGGACCTGATGAGCGACGACGAAGTTCCGGCGACGACGGAAGAGCTCTACGCCTATATGCAGGCGAACACGTCGGGCGATCATTTCGGCTTCGTGGAGCAGCACAGCACGGCGTATTACAGCATCCCGTGGATCAACGGCTTCGGCGGGAGCCTGATTTCCGACGACGGCGTGCCGCTGCTGAACTCGCCGGAAGTGCGCGCCGCGTTGAAATATCATAAAAAGTTTTTAGCGTATATGCCGGGTGAAAGCGAATATTCGACGGTGAACACGCTGTTTTTGAGCGGCATGGCGGATTCGATTATCGGCGGCCCGTGGCTCGTTCCGTCGGCACGGGAGGCGGGCATCGACCTTGGATTTTCCACGATGCCGGTCGTGGACGAAACGGGTTTGCCGCTCGCGCCGTATACGGGCGTGCAGGGCGTGCACGTGCTCAAGGTTGCCGCCGAAAGCAAGCACGATACCGTCGCGCGCGTGCTGAACGTGCTGACCGACCCGCAGGTCGGGATCGACCTCGCCAACGCCAGCGGCTGCGCGCCCGCCAATGCGCTGGCTTATGAGGACGAGAGTGTCAGCAGCGACCCGATGGTGACGACCATGCGCGAAATCGCGGAAACGGCGGTTCCGATGCCGAACATTCCGGAGATGGACGTGATGTGGACGGTGATGGGCAACCTGCTTGTTGCGGTGAACATGTCCGACGGCGTCGTGGAGACCGAAACGACGAAATACCAGACCAAGGCCGAGCAGCTCATCGAGGCGATGAAGTGAGAAAAAGTACGGGTTGTCAGCAGACCAAAGACGGTGAAGCGATGAAAAAGAGGAACGATAACAAACGCGCATACCTATACAGCGGCCTTTCGCTGCTGCTGATCTTCGTCGTGGTCGTATTCCCGATTCTATACACCGCCTATATTTCGCTGACCAATATGAACCTCTACCACTGGTTCGATTTCGATTTCATCGGCCTGGAGAATTACAGAAAGGCGCTGCTGGTGCTGGACTCCGGGTTTCTCGCGGCGCTTTTGAGGACGGTGCTGTGGACGGTCGTGAACATGGTCATCCAGCTCGCGCTCGCCTTCATGCTGGCTTCGCTGCTGAATTCGCCGAACCTGAAGGGCAAGGGAATCTATAAAACGATCCTGATGTTCCCCTGGGCGATGCCCGGCTATGTTTCGATCCTGCTGTGGAAAACCGGCATGTTCAATTCAACGTTCGGCCTGCTGAATCAGTGGATGGAGCGGCTCGGGCTTAATATGGTCCGCTGGCTTGCGGGCGACGTTTCCGCGTTTATCTGCTGCACGGTGGTCAACCTCTGGCTTGCGCTGCCGTTTATGATCATGATTATCGACGGCGCGTTGCAGAGCGTCGACCGGAGCCTGTATGAAACGGCGCAGATCTGCGGCGCGAACCGCCTGCAGAAAACGACGATGATCACCATCCCGCTCATCAAGCCGGTGATCGGCCCGGCGGTCGTGATTACGGTTTTCACGACGTTCAAGCAGTTCGACGTGGTATACCTTCTGACGCAGCAGGCGGGCTCGCCGAGCGGCGCGAATATCCATACGATTTTGACATACGCGTATGAAAACGCGTTTATCACGAGCAACTATGGCTACAGTTCCGCGATTTCCATCATCATATTCCTTTTGATGATTGCGTTTACCGTCCTGACCAACAAGCAGATGCGGAGGAAACGCGTATGAGCATGAGCCAAAAGCAAAAAAGGAAGGCGCTTACCTGCGCAAAAAAGATATCGCTGCATACGTTTTTCGTCATCTTCTGTTTTATCACGATGATTCCGATCCTGTATGCGTTGTCGGTTTCGTTCAATGCGAACAACAGCCTGCTTTCGTCCGATTTTTCGTTTTTGCCGAAGGCGTTCACGCTGGCGAACTACAAGGCGGTGTTCACGGAGGAAGCCGTGCTGCTGTGGTTCAAAAACAGCGTGATCCTTGCGGTTTGCACGGTGGCGATCGCGCTCGGCATCTCCATCCCCGCGGCGTATGCGTTTTCGCGGATGCGCTTTACGGGGAGGCGGCCGCTGTTGAACATGCTGATCCTGCTAAACGCGTTTCCGTCGCTGCTGTCCATGTTCGCCATCTACAAGCTTATGAATCCGCTGGGCCTGATCAACACCCGGCTCGGCCTGATCATCGTCTATACCGGGACGATGGCGGTGTTCGGGCTCTGGAACATGAAAGGCTATTTCGACACCATTCCGTACGACATAGAGGAGGCGGCGCGCATCGACGGCGCGAACGAACTCCAGATCGTCCGGCGAATCGTGCTGCCGCTGGCAAAGCCGTCCATCGTCGTGACCGCGGTGATGGTGCTGATCTATGTTTGGAACGAGTATATCTATGCCATCACGTTTTTGACCGGCGCGGACAAATACACGCTCGCGGCGGGCCTGTATTCACTCCAGGCGGGCGAGATGTCCGGGAGCTGGCCGGTGTTTGCGGCGGCTTCGCTGGTGATCTCGCTGCCGGTGCTGCTCATTTTCCTGTATGTGCAAAAGCACATGGTGTCCGGCCTGACCGCGGGCGGCGTAAAAGGATGAACCGAAGAACCGATATTTAAAAGAAAGTTACGAAGAGCTACATGATAAAAGAAGCGATCCTGCATCAACCGATGTCCAACTTTGCGCATGGTGCCGACGAAAGCCGCATCGTGTTTCGCCTGCGTGCGGCAAAGGACGATCTCGTTTCCTGCCGCCTGTTTTACGGCGATACGGCGTGCCGCGTCAACCCGGTCGTGTTTTCGAGCGTCGACATGGGAAAAGCCGCGACCGGCGAACTGTTCGACTGGTTCGAGGTCACGCTGGCGAGTCCATACCGGCGTGTCTGCTATTACTTCGAGCTTTCGGACGGGAAGGAAACGACGCTGTATTACGGCGATCTGTTTTACGAGACGGTTGCGGACGAACGCTCGGAGTTTTACAAGCTGCCCTATAACCGGCGCGAGGACATTGCGGACGTTCCGGCGTGGCTGAAAAACGCGGTGATCTACAACATCTTTCCGGACAGTTTCGCAACCGGCAGGCGATCGGTCAGCCGCGTCCCGACGCAGAAAGAATATGACGGATTTACCGTAAACGGTAAGCTCGGCGGAACGATCAACGGCATAAAAGAAAACCTGGATTACATCGCGGGGCTTGGGGTCAACTGCATCTATCTGAATCCGATTTTCGTTGCGGGCGAATACCATAAATACGACCTGCTGGACTATTATCATATCGACCCGTGCTTCGGCAGCGACGAAGACTTTCGCGTGCTGGTCGAAGCGTGTCACAAACGGAATATGCGCGTGATCATCGACGGCGTGTTCAATCACTGCGGATGGAATTTTTTCGCATTCCGGGACGTGGTGGAAAACGGCGAACGTTCGAAATATGCGGATTGGTTTTATTCGCTCGAATTTCCCGTGGTCAAACCGGAAACGGGCGAGGAGATCCCGAATTACGAATGCTTTGCCTACGAGCGGCTCATGCCGAAGCTCAATACCGGCAACCCGGAAGTGCGGGCGTATTTTTTCGACGTCGGGGCATATTGGATACGGGAGTTCGGTATCGACGGCTGGCGGCTCGACGTGGCGGACGAGATCGACGTCGGCTTCTGGCAGGATTTCAGAAGAGCGGTGAAAACGGCCGATCCGGAAGCGGCGATCATCGGCGAGGTCTGGCAGAACGCGGCGTACTGGCTCGACGGCCGGACGTTCGACTCCACGATGAACTACGATATGATGAAGCATTGCAAGCGCTTCTTTGGGATCGGCGACATCGACGCCGCGGCATTCGATTCCCGCGTGAGCGATATGCGCATGCGGTATCGAAAGAACCTGACCTTCGGACAGCTGAACCTGCTGGACAGCCACGACGTGCCGCGATTTTTGTCGCGTTGCGGCGGCGACGAACGCAGGTATCGCCTTGCCGTCCTGTTTATGATGACGTTCATGGGCGCCCCGTCCGTGTTTTACGGGGACGAGCAGGGGATTTCCGGTGTGCTGGAGAACGATTACCGCGCGCCGATGCGGTTTGAGGAAACGGGCCTGACGGCGTTTTTCCGGCGGGCGATTGCACTGCGAAACGCCTTTTCCTGCCTGCGGACGGGCGGGTTCCGTACGATCCTTGCGTCCGGCGGGCTCTATATTTTTGAGCGGTACGACGATGAAAGCCGCGTCGCGGTCGTGCTCAACGCGCAGCAAAAAGCGGCGGACTTATCGGACAGGGCGCTTGCCGGAGAGCCGCTTTTGTCGGAAGGGCTCGACGGCCAAACGCTTGCGCCGTTCGGGTATTTGATTGTCAAACGCTGAGCGGGCCGGTATAATAAATTTACGAAACATCGGGAAACCGTTTTAGGAGGCGCTGGCGATGGCGGCAACGATCAAAGACGTGGCGAAACTGGCGAACACCTCCACCGCGACGGTTTCAAAAGTCATCAACGGGTCGTATTCCATTTCGGAAGCGACGGCGGGACGCGTCCGCGCCGCGATGCGGGAACTGAAGTATACGCCGAACCGGCGCGCGCAGAGCTTTGCCAGGCAGGCGTCCGGAAGCGTCGCGTTTGTAACTACGTTGGAACGCGACGTCGCGTTCCAGAACCCGCACATGTTTGAAATCATGTCCGGCTTGCAGCATGCGCTTGCGCGCAAGGGTTACAGCCTGGTCGTCATCGACATGGCGGAAGGTAACTGTGCGGCGGTCGAAGAACTCATGCTGCAAAAAAGCGTGGACGGGATCGCCTTCCATGCGGCGATCGTGACGCGCGAGCTGTCCCAGCTCGTTTTGAAATATGAATTCCCGCATGTCGTTGTCGGCATGCCGAATTTTCCATCCAAACTGTGCTGGGTCGACAACAACAATCCGCTTTCGGGCGAGCTGGCCGCGCTGCACCTGCTGGAAACGGGCAAGCGGCTGATTGCGTACGTCGGCGGCAGGGAGATGGACGCAATATCGGAGGCGCGGCTCAAAGGCGCAAAGCTTGCAATGCAGGAAGCGAGGCTGAAATTTCGCGACGATCTCGTCGTGCGGGGCGAGTCCACGATTGCGGACGGATTCGACATGACGCAGAGGCTGCTTGCCGGGCAGACGAAGCCGGATGCAATCGTCTGCGCCAACAACCGGCTCGCGTTGGGCTGCATCAACGCGCTTCACGCGCGGAAAGTCGCCATACCGGAAGAGATTGCCGTCGTAACGTTCGACGATTATCCGTTTTCGCGAATCACCGACCCGCCGCTGACCGTCGTCAATATCGATGTGTACGATCTCGGCATGCAGGCGGGGAAGATGATCATCGACAAGATCAAAAAGCCGAATCTCCAGTTTCAAACGTATATCACCCTGCCGAAACTCATCATACGCGAATCGACGATGAGACGAAAATAAGCACTGAAAAGCACGGGAATTTACCGTGCTTTTTTTGCACCACGCCGCTTGCGCCCGCGAGGGCGCTGCCCCGATAAAATGCCGAGGCGCGCGGACCCGATTTGCAGACGCGGTGTTTCGCTTTTCAATAAATGTCGCTATAATACAAATATTGTCATTCTCATCAATTTGTTTCGCCTGAAATCCCGCGTAAAATCGAAGTACAGCAAGGCGGCTGAAATACAAAAGCCGCGCGCGCATTTCAACGAAACAAATCTATCGAGGAGGGAACACAGTATGTCATTGAAAAAGCTTATTGCGATACTTGCAGCGTTGCTGCTGGCTGTCGGCTGCCTGTCCGCCTGCGGTGGCACGTCCACGGAAGCGGAAGCGACGGACGAGCCGGAAGCACAGCAGGAAGAAGCCGTTGCAACCGAACCGGAAGAAACCGCGGAACCCGTTACGCTGACGTTCTGGAATACGTATGGCGACACGGAAGAAGCGCAGTTTGAGGACGTCGTTTTGCCCATGTGGAACGAGCTGCATCCGGAAATCACGATCGAAGTCGTCCGCCAGGACAGCAGCCAGTACCATGAGATGATCGTGACGTCGTTCGGCACCGGCCAGAGCCCGGACGTCGCGCGCATCGACATCGTCAACACCGCCGCGTATGCCGCGCAGGGCGGGCTGGTCGCGCTGAGCGACTACGACGATTTTGCAACCGTTGCGGACAACTATCTCGAAGGGCCGCTCTCGACGAACCTGTATCAGGGCAGTTATTACGGCCTGCCGCTGGACACCAACTGTAAGGCCGCCGTCATTAACACAACGATCATGGCGGAGCTCGGCATCGACGGCGCGCCCGCCACCATGGAGGAGTTCATCGCCGCCGCGGAAGGCCGCGGGACCTATTCGCTGAACGTCTCCGGCGTCGGCGACTGGGACCTGTATCCGTATTTCTGGCTGTTCGGCGGCACGCTCACGGACGACGGGTTCACGGTGGCGTCCGGTTACCTTGACAGCGCGGCGAGCGTCCAGGCGATCCAGACCATGCTCGATTTGCACGCCGACAAGGTTTTCACCATTCGCGACGTGGACGGCACGGTCGACGCCTGGGACGGCATCAACAGCGAATACGCCATGTTCTTCGAAGGTCCGTGGTACTTCGGGTCCTATGACGACAGCCTTGCAAGCGGCATCATCGCCGCGACGATCCCGACCTATGAAGGACGCAGCGCGTCCGTTGTCGGCGGGGAAAACATCGCGGTGTTCTCCACGGGCGATCATCCCGACGAAGCGTACGAATTCGCGAAGTTTATGACCAGCGAAGAAGTACAGCTCGCAATGCTCGAAACCGGCCAGCTCCCGGTGCTCAAGTCGCTGGTCGATAACGAAACCGTGCTCGACAACCCCGTGTGGTCCGTCTACATGGAGCAGCTTGAGTCCGCGTCCGCGCGCATCCCGTCGCCCAACAACTCGCAGATTCAGCAGGTGTGGAGCGACGCAATGACGGATATTTTCGTTAACGGAACCGACGTACAGGCGACGCTGACCGCCGCCGCGCAGCAGATCGACGCGCTGCTCGGATAAACGAAACGGTATCGTCCGCTTGCGCCGCAAAGCCGCGCGGCTTTGCGGCGCAAGCGCGGAAGGTCGGCCGAAATACGGTTTCGGAGGTAAAGGAGAGGCAATCGTGAAGGCGAGTACGAAACGAAAATGGAAGAAAGGCGCCAAGGGGTGGCTTGCGGCGCTGCCGTTTATCCTGCCCGGGCTGATCCTCGTCGTGCTGTTCGTTCTGTACCCGATGATCTTCACCATCCGTATTTCGCTTTCCGAATATAAGATCGTGCAGGGTCAGATCAACTTCGTCGGGCTTGACAACTATATCAGCGTGCTGACCGATCCGAGCGGACGGTTCTGGTATGCCTACCGCAACAACTTCCTCTACGCGCTGTTTACGGTGCCGTTCATTATCTTCGGGGGCATGATCTTTGCGTACCTGATCAACAACCTCAAGCGCGGCAAAACGATCTTCAAGGTTGGCTTCTATCTGCCCGTCATCACGTCCTGGGTTATCGTGAGCCTCGTGTTCACCTATATGTTCAATAATTCGGACCGCGGGCTGATCAACTATGTCCTTGTGGATAAACTGCACCTGCTGGACGATTACGTGCCGTGGCTGCTGCGCGAATGGTCGGGCAACGCGGCGATCTGGCTCATGGGTATCTGGAAAAACGTCGGCTGGGCGATGCTGATCTTCCTTGCGGCGCTTCAGAGCATTCCGCGCGATTTGTACGAGGCGGCGTCGCTGGACGGCGCGGGCGTCTGGGGTCGATTCCGGCATATTACGATCGCATGCCTCAAGCCCACGACGTATTACATTCTGGTCAACATGATTATCGGTTCGTTCAACGTGTTTATTCAGGTTTTGATGCTCACGCAGGGCAACCCGAACGGGCGCACCTCCGTTTTGCAATACCTGCTTTACGACAAGGCGTTTAACCAGTTCCAGTTCGGCGAGGCGTCCGCGATCGGTCTGATCTCCGCCGTGACCATCGTCGTCTTAACGGTCGTGCTCAACAGGCTTTTAAAGCTCGACACCGTGGAGAAAGGCGGTGTCGATTGATGAAGCGAAACCTGCGCGGCAAAAAAGCGGGCGAGGTCATAGCGCAGATGGTGATCTGGACGATCCTCGTGACGTCGCTTGTGATCTTTTCGGTGCCGTTTCTGTTTATGATCACAAATTCGTTCGAAGAGTTCAGCTACGTGCTGCCGTATCCGCCGAAGCTGTTCCCGACGCAGCTCGATTTTTCAGCATACCGTTATGTGCTTTCGTTGCCGCTGTTTCCGGTCGCGGTGAAAAACAGCGTGATCAACACGGCCATCACGGTCGCGCTTTCCGTATTTATTTCCACGCTGTCGGCGTATGGATTTGCGCGGATCGAGTTTCCTGGCAGGGAGACGCTCTTTAAGCTGTATCTGTTTACGTTGATGGTGCCGAGTTTTCTCAACATCATCCCGCAATTTATCATCCTCAAGGGGATACACCTGCCGTGGTCGGACGAAAACCTGATCGGCACGCGCGCGGGCCTGATTTTGGTCTATGTCGCCACCAACGTCTGCGGGCATACTTTTTTCCTGCGGAATTTCTTCCGCGGATTGCCGGACGCCCTGTCCGAATCGGTCATTGTGGACGGCGGCGGCCACGGGACGATCTTTTTCCGCGTGATGCTGCCGCTTTCCAAGCCGGCGATCGGCACGATGAGCATCTTTGCGCTGCAGGGGTTCTGGGAAGAATATTTCACCGCAAAAGTGCTTGTCGGCGCAAATGAGGACATGATCACATTGCCGCTGCTGCTGCAGCGGCTGCACGGTCAGTATTCCACGCGCTGGGAGTGGGTGTTCGCCGCTTCCATTCTGGCGCTGATACCGGTGATCGTCCTGTTTGTCGTCTTTCAACGAAAAATGGTAATTGGCGGGCTCACGCAGGGTTCCGTCAAGGAGTAACGATATGAAGCAAATCAATCGGGAGGCGGCGTATTGCTGCCCCGACCGGGCGCAGTACCGCGCGGGCGGGCATGTCCGCATCGAGCTGCACTTCGACTTTGGATTTCCGCGCGTCCTTCGCGTTCAACTGTATTTCCTGCAACAGAGAATCGAATGTGATTGGAAACAAGACGGCGATACAATTGACATCGGCACACCGGACGTCGGTAACTACGGCGTGGCAGTCGAAACGGAAGCAGGGACGTTTGAAACCGCGTTCGACGTGGTATCCTCGGTCAAATCCGTCGTTCGTTACGGGTTTCTGTCCGATTTTTCGCCGGAGGACGCGGATACGGCGGACGTCGACTGGCTCAACCGCCTGCATGTCAACACCGTGCAGTTTTACGACTGGATGTACCGCCACGACAAGCTGATTTCTCCGACGGAGGATTACCTCGACCCGATCGGCCGCAGGAGCGCGCTTTCCGTCGTTAAAAAAAAGATCGCCGCCTGCAAATCGCGCGGGATGCGTCCGTTTGCATACGGCGCCGTCTATGCGGCGACGGAGGAAACGTTTGCCGCGCATCCGGACTGGGCGGCGTACCTCCGCGACGGCGAGCCGATGCTGTTTGCCGGATGGCTCCACTATATGAACATTTCTTCCGGCTGCGGCTGGAGCAAACATATCGTGGACGAATACGTGTCCGCGGTCGGGGCGCTGGGCTTTTCCGGCATCCATATGGATACCTACGGGTTTCCCAAACGCATTTACGACGCACAGGGGAAGCAGGTGCTGCTTGAGGACGCGTTTTTGCCGCTCATCGACGCGGCGCAAAAAGCCGTGTGCGTCGCCGACGAAGAAAACGGCGTAACGTTTAACGCGGTCAACGACTGGCCGACGGAGAAGGTCGCGTCCGGCGCTCAGGACGCGATGTATATCGAAGTCTGGCCGCCGCACGATACCTACCGGGATTTATACCTGCTGATTCAAAAGGCAAAGGCGGTTTCCGGTAAGCCCGTCGTGCTCGCGGCGTACATGAAACCGTTTCAAAATGCGAAGGCTGAAATCGAGCTTGCGCGCGCCGAGCATGCGTTCCGGCTGGCAAACGCCGTGATCATGGCGTCCGGCGGTTTTCAGCTTGTACACGGCGAGGAAAAGGGGCTGCTTTGCGACAGCTACTATGCCAACTATGCCAGTCTGCGCCCGGAATTCTGCAAAACGGCGGTACGTTACGCCGATTTTCTTGTCCGTTATGCGCCGCTGCTGTATGATGATGGCGGGATGGACGTGACCATGACGGCGAGCGGCGGCATCAACGAGGACGTCGTCGCGTCGGCGGACGGCGTGTCGTTTTCGTCCGACGGGCGCGCGGACGCGGTCTGGCTGATCCTGCGCGAATCGAAAAGCCGGGTTGCGCTGCATC
>Ga0116162_10000384_pt1 | contig 31874 bp, 32 predicted proteins | sample AD_UKC105_MetaG_FD_89875 | JGI IMG/M metagenome (GOLD analysis project Ga0116162, IMG submission 89875) | Active sludge microbial communities of municipal wastewater-treating anaerobic digesters from Hong Kong - AD_UKC105_MetaG | ecosystem: Engineered > Bioreactor > Anaerobic > Digestate...
AAGGGTGAAAGGGTGCGGTAAGAGCGCACCGCGTGCATGGTAACATCGCACGGCACGGTAAACCCCGCCGGAAGCAAGACCGAATAGGAACGCATGATGGCGTTTTTCCGCGCCGTGTTCGGGTTGGTCGCTTAAGCGTTTCAGTAATGATGCGCGTAGATGAATGGTTGCCGCTCCTTTGGGAGTACAGGACCCGGCTTATAGATTTTCTGAGCTTTATGATTGGCCGCCGCGGGGAAACTCCGGCGGCCTTTCTTCTTTGTCATTGCTTCACCGCCGCTGGCGGTTCGCAATGACGGATGCTGATGGGCCAGAAACTTTATTCAGAATGAATATTCGGTACGCCATGCTGATCAAGCCAGAACCAATCAAAAAGCTCGCCGGGATCTTGTTTGCGGCCCGGGGCGACGTCTTCGTGGCCGAGCACGGTTTTGATTTCGTGGCGGGACATGATGTCCTTGCATAATTTGGCCAATGCGGCCATTTGTTCATGCGGAAACGGGTGATAGCCGAATTCATGGCCCGGGTTGACCAGTTCGATGCCGATGCTGGCGGAGTTGATATCCGTACAGCCTTCCCACTCTGACACGCCCGCATGCCAGGCGCGTTTATCCTCGTCCACGAGTTGGTAGAGAGTGCCGTCTTCGTCAATGACGTAATGGGCGCTAACCTCAGCCTCTGGATTGCAGAGCCGCTGAAGCGCGGCTTGGGCGGTTTTCATGCCGGTATAATGGATGACAATCATCGACGGCGCGCAGTCATCGGCGCGGTCGTTGTAGTTGGGCGAAGTATAATCGTTTAAAATCATGTAACGGTTTCCAATAAACTTACGAATTCGATTGTAACAGATCCCTGCTTTTGCGGGGATGACAAAATGGAAAGACTATGAAATGAACAATTTTTTTGTGCCGGTTTTGATGTTTGCGGGCCTTGTGGTTTTGCTATGGTTTGCGGCCAGCCCGCAGCGGAGCATGGCCGAAAAAGGCTTAGGCCGCGCGCATTTAGGAGGTGATCTGATGGAAATGAAACCCGAAGGCTATCCGGTGGCGATTTTTGCCGGTGGATGTTTTTGGTGCACGGAAAGCGAATATCGCAGCCAGCCGGGTGTGCTGTATACACGCGTGGGCTATATTGGCGGGCATATGGACAATCCGAAATATGAAGATACGCATGGTTCCAAATCCGGCCATGCCGAGGCCGTTGAGGTGACGTATGATCCGGATAAGACCGATTTTCGGGCGTTGCTGATGTTTTTCTTTACCCAAGCCCACGACCCGACGCAGCTCAACCGTCAGGGGCCGGATGTCGGGACGCAGTATCGCTCAGCGGTTTTTTATACCGATGAGGCGCAAAAGCGCCAAGCGCAGGAGGTGATTGATGAGCTTACGGCGGCGAAGCGGTTTGCGAAGCCGATTGTGACGACGCTGGAGCCCGCCGGCACGTTCTGGGAGGCCGAGGATTATCATCAGCGCTATTACGAGAAATATGAGGCAAAAACCGGCCGCCCGCATATTAATGACTGGCTGGCGCGGCAACGGCGGGGGGATTAGGCTCCCCCCTTATGAAGTCATTCCCGCGCAGGCGGGAATCCGCCGCTCAGTTGAAAACTGGATCCCTGCTTTCGCAGGGATGACTTCGCAGAGATTAAGCGGCTTTAACCTGCCCCCGGCTTGAACGGGGGCGGCAATTCAGCCATTATTTCAAGAGATGGATTGCTTCGTCGCTTACGCTCCTCGCAATGACGTTTTGACCCTAGCCCCGCTTATACGGTACAGATGTTAACGGGTATTCAATGACCAGTTTATCCGTTGCTTCGTTGTGGAGATTGAGGGCCTTTATTTCTTCCAAAGTTGTATAGACCTGGCCATGGAAAACAACGAAAACATTATGAGAGGGCTTCAATTCATGTTTCTTCGCCAAATCAACCGCGGTGATTGCAGACATGATATTCATTCCTGAATCCGAGAAGGTGAAACCGGTTGGTAACATGCTCCCTGTTACGGCAACAATTTTGTCTTGAACAACGTCGGTATCGATTAGGATCTCTGCGATTTTCGTGAGCAGATATGTTCCGCATGTGATCAAAATGCGCTCATTCTCAATGGAGGATACAAAATCAAGCAATGCTTCCAAGTCCGCATTTTCCAGGTCGCGGCTGTCTTTTGAGGATAGTTCTGCCGATGCAAATGTATCGGTGTTAATGCCGAATTTACCCTGAAGGTCCTCAATCAAGGTTCTGGAAACATGGCATGGAAACGGGAAAAGAGATTCTTTATTCGGATTATAGCCCGACGAAATTGTACCGCCCATACCGATAAAGGCGAAGCGGTCTTTCTCGTTTTCAAAATCTTTGACGTATCTGAGGATTTTCTGCGCCTGCACCTTATCAGGCTTTACATAGGTTTTCTTTAAAGCCTCTATATCCATCTTCATTCTGGTATTCATGGCATTTCCTTCCTGCATAGCCAAAAATTTATAATATCAGAGTGCTTCTCATGCAATCTCAGGCGGCTTTGGCCTCTTTCACCACGTCGGTGCAGCGGTTGCACAGATCACCGTTTTGAGAGACCTCGGGCAGGACTTTCCAGCAGCGGGAACATTTCTGGCCGGGGGCTTTTTCGATTTTCACGGACGGATCGCCTTCTTTCACCTGAAGATCGGAAACGATGCAGATATCGGCCATTTCCCCGGCTATTGATTTTACATAATGCGATTGTGTGGAGATGGTGGGGAGAGCCTCGAGGGAGGAGCCGAGGGTTTTATCGGCGCGCAGGGGTTCGATGGCTTCAAGAACCGATTTGCGAATTGTCATGATTTCGGCCCACTTCTCGGCCAACTCCGGGTTTTTCCAGCTTTCGGAGATAGTTGGGAATTCGCGCAGGTGGATGGATTCCTCATCTCCAAACACTCCCGCAGGGCGGTGGGACCACGCCTCTTCGGCGGTGAAGACCAGCACGGGGGCCAGCCAGCTTACCAAGCATCCGAAGATTTCGGCCATGACGGTGCGGGTTGCGCGGCGTTCAAAAGAGGCTGGCTCATCGCAATAGAGGCGGTCCTTGCGGATGTCGAAATAAAAGGCGCTGAGTTCTTCGTTGCAGAAATCGTGCAGGGCTTTGGTCAGGCGCATGAAGTCATATTTTTCAATGCAGGTGCGCAGTTTGGTATCCATTTCGGTGAGCTGGTGCAAGACGAGGCGTTCGAGCTCGGGCACGCGTTCGTCGCTCAAATCGACGCGTTCGGCCTCGGTGAAGCCGTCGAGCGCACCGAGCAAGAAGCGCAGCGTGTTGCGGATGCGGCGATAGAGGTCGCCGGTGGTTTTAATGCTGTCCTTGCCGATGCGGATATCTTCGGAGAAATCGCAAGTCAGCGCCCAAAGGCGCAGGATGTCAGCACCAGATTGCTCCATAAGTTTGAGCGGGTCGACGACATTGCCCAGCGATTTGGACATTTTATAGCCCTTTTCGTCGAGCACGAAACCGTGGGTCAGCACGGTGTCATAGGGCGCGGTTCCACGTGTGCCGCAGCTTTCGAGCAGGGATGAATGGAACCAGCCGCGGTGTTGGTCCGAACCTTCGAGGTAGAGGTTAGCCGGGCGCTTGCCTGCCGGGCGGCGCAGATCGTCGCGGTCTTCGCAGACAAAGGCGTGGGTGGAGCCGGACTCAAACCAGACATCGACGATGTCGAAGATTTGCGTGTAATCGGCGGCGTTGTAGTCATTACCCAAGAAATCCTGCGGATTGCGCGACCACCAGGCATCTGAACCTTCGGCCTCGAAAATATCGCCGATGCGGTTGAGGACGGTTTCATCGCGTAAGATTTCGTCGGTTTCTTTATGCACGAACAGAGCAATCGGCACGCCCCACGCGCGCTGGCGTGAGATGCACCAGTCAGGGCGGCCCGCGATCATCGCGCGGATGCGGGCCTCGCCCTTGGCCGGGACCCATTTTGTGTCGCCGATGGCGGTGAGGGCTTTACCCCGCAGATCGTTTTTGTCCATGGAAATAAACCATTGCGGGGTGGTGCGGAAGATCAGCGGGGCTTTGGAGCGCCAGCTATGCGGGTATTCATGTTTGAGCGAGCCTTTGGCCAGAAGTTTGCCGGCTTCGTCCATGGCTTTGAGCACAGCGAAGTTGCCGTCGCCGAGCTTGCCGTCTTGCGTGTAGACCTCAAGCCCCGCAAAAAGCGGAACGTGGGGGCGAAATTTCCCATCATCGGCGACATTATCGGTGACTTCTATGCCGTTGGCGGTGCCGAGATAAAAGTCGTCTTCCCCATGGCCGGGGGCGATGTGGACAAAGCCCGTTCCGGCATCTTCGGTGACGAAATTTCCAAACAGTAAAGGAACATCAAAATCGTAGCCTTGCCCATGAAGAGGATGTTGGCAGGTTGTATTATAAAACAGACCTGAACCTTCTCCGTCACCTACAGGATTAAGGTTTCCCCATGCTCTTAACTTGGACCATCTAATAATTTTAGCTTTTTCTTTTACATCCTCTGCGAGATTTTCGGCTAAGAGTAACCTTTCACCTACAATAGCACGGCTGTCTTCGGCTACTTCCTCTACTTCATATAGCGCATAATGGATTTCGCCAAAGGCGATGGCGCGGTTGGAGGGCATGGTCCAAGGCGTAGTCGTCCAGATCACGACATTAGCACCCTCCAATAATGGCTCGTTGGGGCAATCAATAATAGGAAACTTAATCCAGATGGTGATGGATTTGTGTTCTTTATATTCGACTTCGGCCTCGGCCAGTGCGGTTTTTTCAACCACCGACCACATCACCGGCTTGGCGCCTTTATACAGGCCGCCGTTACGCACGAATTCATGGATTTCGCGTACGATTTTGCCTTCGGCGCGCTTGGTCATGGTCAGATACGGGTCTTTCCAATCGCCGCTGACGCCGAGGCGCTGAAACTGGGCGCTTTGCGTCTCAACCCAGCCCTGGGCGAATTTGCGGCATTCATCGCGGAAGGCCAGTGGGGCGACCTCGTCTTTGTCCTTGCCGGCGTTACGGTATTGTTCCTCGATCTTCCATTCGATCGGCAGGCCGTGACAGTCCCAGCCCGGCACGTAGGGCGCATCATAGCCGAGCATTGAATAGGATTTCACGACAACATCCTTGAGGATTTTGTTCAGCGCGTGGCCCATATGAATATCACCGTTGGCGTATGGCGGGCCGTCATGCAGGACCCAGCGCTCTTTGCCTTTTGTGTTTTCGCGGATTTGGCCATAGAGATCCATGTCCTGCCATTGTTGCAGGATTTCGGGTTCTTTTTGCGGCAGCCCGCCGCGCATCGGAAAGTCAGTTTTGGGCAGGAACACCGTGTCTTTGTATTTGTCTTTATTGTCGCTGTCTTTATTCATTTTTCATAATCCGCTTTCTATCGGGGGCGGGTTTGTGATGGTGTTTCACGTTTTAATGTTGATGGATTGTATATGCAAGAACTCCCGGTCTCTTAAGTCAGAGCCGGGATGATAATTCGGATAATTATGGCGTTTTCTGCGTGCATCGGCGCACTATAGGGTAATTACTGCGGGCAAATCAAGCACGGAAATTTATTAGAAATTCAATGGATACCCATCAAACGTCATGGCAAAAGGATTGGCTTTTTTCTGCATATTCGGTGATGCAGTGCTCGCATATTGGCCGGGATAGGTCTGGCCACTCGACAGCGGCATTCCATCCATCATTGGTCGCGTTACTGTTTCACCCTCCATTCCTTGTGCAGCTTGAGGAAAAGCTGCTTGTCTTAAGGGAACCGCCCCAGCTTGCGCTGTCATCATTTTTCTCCGTAAAATTTACCGTTGGCCGTCAAAAATTCCGAGGACTATGAATCAAAAGGGAGAACGGGTCAAGCTTTTTCGGGCAGCTTTCTTACCACCCCTCATTTTTTCAAAAACGTTAGTTTTCCGTCATTGCGAGGAGCCATAGGCGACAAAGCAATCCAGGAAATCCGGGTGTTCTGGATCGCCGCGCTCCCTCTGGTCGCTCGCGATGACGAAATTGAGGGGTAAGAGCAATTTTGCTCTATCGTCACACAGAAACTTTATGGTAAATTCTGGTGTTTAAAGGCCGGAAACCAGCAGAATTAGAGGGATGTAAAACAGGGCGAAAATGGTGCCGATGAGAATCGTTGTGGCCGCTTTTTCGGGGCTCATGTCGAGCTTTGCGGCAAAGGCGGCGATATTGGCGGCGGGCGGAACGATCGCCATCAGGAAGACCATTTTGTGAATTTCCGGGCCAAACCATCCGGTGACGCCTTGATCGAACAAGATCAGGCCATAGGCCGCTGCGGGCCAAATGATGAATTTTCCGACAAAGGTCAGCGCCAGAAATTTCGGGGCGATGATCAGCTTTTCCGCTTTGGCCAGAGAGGCGCCGATAATCATCATGCCGACCAGCACGTAAGCGCCTTTGAAATGCTCCCAGTAATTGTTAAACAGGGCCGGGAGCTCCGTGCCCGCCATATTGACGCCAAGTCCAGCGATTACGGCATAAATACTGGGGAACTTGAAAAGCTTGATCAGGCTGTCGCGCATATTGAAGCGACCGCGATTGGCGATGTAATACATCACCGTGGCTTCGTAAACCAGTCCACCGACCAGTGCGAAAATGTAAACGCCGACCCATTCCGGATCGAACAGCAGCAGGACTATCGGCAGGCCGAAATAGCCGGTGTTCCCTGCCCCGCCGCACATCGCCAGCAAATTGGCGCGGTGGTCGTCATATATCCTTTGCGCCAGCATGTAATAAAGCAGGGTCAGCCATGAAAACAGCGCAAAGACGATGATCGGCAGAAGGATGTAAACCGGCTGGAGTTCGATTTTTGCGACAAAACCGAAAGCGACGACCGGCATGAGGATGTATATGCCGAGACTGCCGAGACTTTGGCGATCGACATCGAAATAGCGTCCGGCGATCCAGCCCAGGCCAATCAGCATATAAAGCGGGATGAGATTGGTGAAAAGTGTGGTGAAAATGTCCATGTTTTTTATCTTTTCTTCTTAATGCTTATTTCCGTTAAAAATCTGACATATTCTTCTTATAGACTGGACACCCCCACCCCTGCCCTCCCCCTCAAGGGGGAGGGGGGTGGATGGAGAGGATTTCACGGGCTTGGGCGCAGTCTTTTTCCATCTGGTCGATCAGGGCGTCGAGCGAGGTGAATTTGGCCTCGCTGCGCAGACGTTGAACCGGCCGGATGCGCAGTGTCTTGCCATAGATTTCACGGTCAAAGTCGAAAATGAAGCTTTCAACCTGCGCGGTCGGAACTTCAAACATCGGGCGAATGCCGATATTGGTGGCGGCATTATGCCACTCTTCCTCCCCTTCGATTTGCACATGCGTGGCGTAAACGCCATAGGCCGGGTGAACGGTTTCATGCAGGGCAACGTTGGCCGTGGGGTAACCGAGCTGGCGGCCCCGTTGATCGCCTTTAACGACCCGTCCGCGTATTTCCCAGTTCCAGCCCAGGTTTTCATTGGCAGCACCGAGGTCTCCGATGCGCAGGGCGCTGCGCACGGCGCTGGAGGAAAATACTTTGCCGTCATCACCGACAATTTTTTCAACCGTTGTGAGTGCGATGCCTGCGTCCCTGATATCCTCAGGCTCTCCCTTGCGGAGCTGGCCGAAGCGGAAATCCTCGCCAATGACGATATGATGGGGGTGCAGGCCGCCCAGCAAAACACCGGTGATAAAATCCGCCGCGCTTTGCGAGGCAAAGTCCCAGTCAAAGGGTAAAGACACTACAAAATCAACGCCAAATTCAGCCAGACGCCAGTGTTTCACTTCGGGTGGTGTAATACGGCTGGGCGGATCGTCAGGACGGAACAAGCGGCGCGGATGCGGTTCGAAGGTCAGCACGCCGAAGCTTTTCCCTTCGCTGACCGCGATGTCTTTTGCCCGGCCCAAAAGCGCCTGATGCCCGCGATGTACACCATCGAAATTACCGATTGCGATGACCGCGCCTTTGGCCGAATCCGTTATATTTTCCAAGCGTTCAAAAACTTCCATGATGTCCGTTATGAAATGTTTTTGATTGAAAGTCCATCTACGGACTCGCTTTTTTTATAAAAGCTTGTAACCTTTCATCTGCTGCGTTCGAAGACACGACCATACGAGGGGGACATCCCTTTGCATGAACAAACCTAACCATTGAAGGAGATATATTAAATGGTTTCGAAGAAAGCTGTAAATACACTCTTGGCTTCTGCTGTTGCGCTTACTGTTGCCGGTGGTATCGGTGCTGCCAACGCTATGGATGAAGGCACAGAGAAATGCTTTGGCGTTGTAAAAGCCGGGCACAATGACTGCGGCAATGCCGATAAGACGCATTCCTGTGCCGGACAGGCGGCCGAAGATGGCGCTGGCAATGAGTGGATTGCTCTGCCAACCGGTATTTGTGAGAAATTGATCGGTGGTTCTTTGGAGCCAACATCCGGCAGCGCAGATGACGTGATGCATGATGAAGATATGCATGAAGACAACATGCATGATGAACATGAAGGCGAAGGCCACTAAGATATGACGTCGCATAGCACGATTACGAACCGTGCTGATCAACTATTCCCACCGGCTAAAATTCCTTATGAACCGGTGGGAATTGGTTTTCGGACACCCCATTATGAAGAGGTCCTTGAGACTGATTTAAATCTGGGATGGCTGGAAGTTCATCCTGAAAATTATTTTGGCGGTGGTGTGCATCGCCATTTTCTTTCTGAAGTGCGCAGGAAATATCAGATCAGTCTGCATGCGGTTGGCCTGTCTTTGGGTTCTGACCAGCCGGTTTCGGAAGATCATCTGGCGCGTGTTCGCGAGCTCATCGATATTTATGATCCGTTTAGCGTGTCCGACCATGCGTCATGGAGCGCAAGCGGCAATGCGCATTTAAACGATCTTCTTCCCCTGCCCTATACACAGGCCAGTCTCAACAAGTTGGCGCGCAATGTTGAGCGCGCGCAAGAAGCGCTGGGGCGGCGGATGCTGATTGAAAACCCTTCGACTTATCTGGCGTTCAAAGGCAATGAGATGCATGAAGACACGTTCATGAATAAACTGGCAGACATGACGGGGTGCGGGATTTTGCTGGACCTCAATAACATCTATGTGCAGGCGCATAATCACGATTACGATGCTTGGAGCTATGTTGATATGATTGAAGCGCACCATGTCGGCGAGATGCATCTGGCCGGACATATTGAACAGACGGCCGGAGAGGGAACGCTTTTGGTTGATACGCATAGCCGTCCGGTTAAAGGGGATGTGTGGGGGTTATATGAACATGCCATCAAGCGTATTGGCGTCGTGCCGACCCTCATCGAATGGGACAACGATATCCCCGATTTGGCGACGTTGGTGAGCGAGGCGGCGAAAGCACGGGCGATTATACAAAAAGTACGCGCAGAAGATCTTCCCGATGCAGCGGAATAATTTAAATACGTCATTGCACCCTCTGGGGCATAAACTTCGCGAAGCAATCCAAATATGTGGATTGCCGCGTCGGCCTATCGGCCTCCTCGCAATGACAAGACAGGAAATACAGTTCAATGCGGCTGAATGAATTTCAAAAACGCTTTAAGGATTTAATGCTAGATCACCCGGATGCTTTGCATGCGCCGCCGGAGGATCTGGTGGATTTTTGCCGGTCCGGTGATATTGCACTTCCTGAGCGGCTGAAAGTGTATCGCAATAATATCGTCGGCAGTCTCACTGACGTTATGCTGGCAACATTTCCGGTGATGGAAAAATTGGTCGGCAAAGAATTTCTGGAAATGATGGCGCGCAGCTTTATTCTTAAAAACCCGCCGAACCATGGTTGTTTAAGCCTTTATGGAGAGGGGTTCGCAGAATTTATTGAGGGGTTTGAACTGGCCAAATCCCTACCCTATCTGCCTGATGTTGCACGGTTTGAGTTGGCGCTAAACAGCGCTTATTACGCAGCGGATGACAGGCCTTTGACCGCCGAAGCGCTGGGGCGGATTGCGCCTGAACATCTGGAGAACCTGAAACTTGTCCTTAGAGACAGTGTACAACTTTTGCGCTCGCGTTATCCGCTCAGCGCGATTCAGGATTTCTGTATGAGCGGTGCGCAAGAGGGTACGCTCAATCTTGATCAAGGTGGTGAGCACTTGATGGTTTTTCGGCCCGGTTTGAATACGCAAACTGTCTTGCTGGATGAGGATGAGTATCTGATGCTGGTACTGTTGGCTGACGGGCAGACGCTGGGCGCGGCGGTTGAAAAAGTTTTGGAGACGCATCCAGACTTTGATTTTCAAAATTTCTTACAAAAACATATGTCGCTTGAAACTTTTCGTGCTCTTTAAGCACACATTTCCCTAATAAATTGTATTTTGGTCATTGCGAGCGGCAGCGAAGCAATCTAAAGTCTGGATTGCTTCGTAAGCCTTACGGCTTTCTCGCAATGACGACTTAAGTGGGACCATGCAAAAATTTCCTTACCTGATCCTTGCGCTTGTTATCTTTACGACTGACCAAATCAGCAAATGGTTTGTGACCGAAGTTATGATCAAGGTGGTGGTTGAAAAACCCATGCCGAGTACGCTAGGCTTTTTTGAGTGGCTTTCCTCTGCTCCGGCAAGGCTGCCTCCTGTATCGATAGAAATCCTGCCCTTTTTCAACATTGTGATGGTGTGGAATCAGGGTGTGAGTTTTGGCATGTTCAGCAATGGCTTGCATTGGGGGCCATGGTTTCTCAGCGGTTTATCGGTGATAATTTCGATTGGGTTTTTGATTTGGTTGTCGCGCAGCTTCTCACGGCTGCAATCCGTTGCCATTGTGATGGTTATTGCCGGAGCACTAGGCAATGTGGTAGACCGGATGCGGTTTGGCGCAGTGATTGATTTTCTGGACGTGCACGCGCTGGGCTATCACTGGCCGGCTTTTAATATCGCCGATAGCGCTATTTGCATCGGGGTTTTTTTGTTGATCATACAGTCCTTCTTTTTTGAAACTGGTGGAAAAAATGCTAAATAACAATCATGGCAAATGTAAGAGTGACAAAATGAAGAGTTTTAACACTATTTTTCTTGTGCTTGTGGGGCTGGTGGCGCTTAGCGCTTGCGAAACCGCGCAAGAGCAGTTGGGCCTTACTAAAGAGGCTCCTGACGAATTTAAGGTCGTTAAACGCGCGCCATTAGAAATGCCGCCAAACTATACCTTGCGCCCGCCAAGCCCCGGTGCGGCGCGTCCGCAAGAACAGGAAACGGCAGAAGAGGCGAGAAAAACGGTTTTGGGTAATGCGTCGGCGCAAAATACGTATACGCCCAGCGGTTCAGAGGCCGCTTTGCTGCAAGCAGCCGGAGCAACACAAACCGATCCCGCTATTCGCCGCAAAGTCGATGAGGAAACGGCCAATATGAGAGATGAAAATGAGCCGGTCATTGAGAAAATTATGAGCATCGGCAGAGACAGGCCACCGCCTGCAAAAGTTGTCGATGCGGCCAAGGAAGCGCAGCGTCTACAGAAAAACCAAGCGGAGGGTAAGCCGGTGACTTCCGGTGAAACCCCTTCTGTTGAATAGGTAAGGATTTCAAGAGCATGTTCTATTCTTTAAGGCTTTGTAAGTCTTTGCTTGTTTTGAGCGTTCTTGTTGCCAGCATCTTGCCCTTCACGGCGCTTGCCGAGAAGCAAGAACTACCGGATGAACGCGCCGCCACGCCTGATGCGCCGCAGGAAGAACGCCGCAGGGTTTTCAATGCTGAAAGCTTTACGCTTGATAATGGTATGGAGGTTGTGGTCATTCCCAATGACCGCGCGCCGGTGGTTACACATATGGTGTGGTATAAATTCGGCGCGGCGGACGAGCCGATTGGCAAGTCAGGCATTGCGCATTTTCTTGAACATTTGATGTTTAAGGGTTCTGCCCAAGTTGGCGGGCGCGATCTTGATCCCGGAGAGTTTTCAGAAATCATCCGTTCCATGGGCGGAAATGACAACGCGTTTACGAGCCAAGATTATATTTCCTATTTCCAGTCCGTTCCGGCCCAACATCTTGAAACCGTAATGCGGATGGAGGCTGGACGGATAAACGATATCAATCCGCCAGCCGACGAAGTCCTGTCTGAGCGCAAGGTTATTTTGGAAGAACGCAAACAACGCACGGATAATGATCCGCGCGGGCAATTTGGCGAACAATTGGCGGCGGCGGCGTTTGTAAACCACCCTTACGGCATTCCGGTGATTGGCTGGAAGCATGAGATGGATGAGCTGTCTTATGAAGATGCCAAAGCGTTTTATGATCGCTGGTATGCGCCGAATAACGCGATTTTGGTGGTTTCAGGCGACGTGACGCCCGGCAGGGTTTTTCAGCTGGCGATTGATATTTACGGGCAGTTGCCGCGTGAGGATGTGCCTAAACGTGAACGAACCCGCTCACCTGCGCTCAATTCCCATACCAGCGTAACGCTTGAGCACCCGGCTATTCGTGAACCGCTGGTACAAACGTTGTTCCGCGTTCCATCGGCGCGTCAAAACAAAGAAGAGTCTTTGGCTCTGCAGGTTTTGGAAGAAATACTGGGCGGTGGACCAACTTCGCGGCTGTATAAATCCCTGGTTGTCGATCAAAAAATCGCGTCGAGTGCCGGGATCAGCTATAACTCAGCTGCATGGGATGATTCCAGCCTGTGGATTTATGCGACGCCATTGCAGGGGAAAACTCTGAGCGATATTCAAACCGCGTTAATGGATGAGCTGCGCAAGCTCATTAAAGATGGGATGCGCGAAAAAGAGCTGGGGGACGCCAAATCGCGGATGAGCGATGAAGCCGTTTATGCCCGTGACAGTTTGACCGGCCCGGCGATGGTGATTGGGTACGGGCTGGCGACAGGCCAAAGCCTGGACGATATTGAATATTGGCCCTATGACATCAGCGAAGTCACAGCTGACCAAATCAAGGCGGTCGCTGAGAAATACCTCAACCCCGATGCGCCGGGCGAGCATCCCCCGGTGAGCGGTTATTTGTTACCGCAGGCCGAAGGAGACAAAAAATGATTACACGTTTGTCATTGCAAGGAGGGCAAAGCCCGACGCGGCAATCTAAACTTGTTTTCTATCCTAAAGGGCACAAATGGATTGCTTCGCTGGCGCTCGCAATGACATTGTTCTGGGTGATGCCGGCGCAGGCTGAGGACGGTCTGCTTGATATTCAGGAGGTTACCAGTGAAAGCGGCATTTCTGCCTGGCTTGTGGAAGATCACAGCATACCGGTGATTGCTGTGAAATTCGGCTGGCGCGGGGCGGGATCGGCGCGCGACCCGGAAGATAAGCAAGGCCTTGCGCGTATGCTGTCCAATACGATGGATGAAGGCGCGGGCTCTCTCAATTCACAGGCTTTCCAAAAAGAATTGCGCGATCTGGTGATTTCTTTAAGTTTTTCCGCCAGCCGCGATGATTTTACCGGCTCACTGAAAACTCTTACCAAAAACAAAGACCGCGCTTTCGAGCTTTTAGAGATGGCGCTCACAAAGCCGCGTTTTGATAAAGAGGCGGTGGAGCGGATGCGCCAAGCCAATCAGAGCCGCATTCGTTCTTCCCTTTCCGATCCGGGCTGGATGGCGGCGCGACTGCTCAACGATAAAGCCTTTGAGGGACACCCTTATGCCTTGAATAGCGGTGGAACGCTATCATCATTAGAGCGGATTGAGTCTGCGGATCTTAAAAAGCTGCATAAAAGCGTTTTGGGACGCAATAACTTGAGCGTCGCGGTAGCAGGCGATATTACAGCCGAAGAACTCGCTGGCGTTTTAGACCAGGTTTTCAGTGATTTGCCGGATATCCTTTTGGATGACCTTGCCAATCTGGAAATACAAAACGCCGGAAAGACCTTTCTTTACAAACGTGATATTCCACAAAGCGTGGTTGAAATACTACAGCCCGGCATTGGCCGCGATGATCCACGTTTCCACAGTGCACAAGTGATGAACTTTGTTTTAGGGTCGTCTGGATTTGGTTCACGTTTGACGGAAGAAATTCGTGAAAAGCGCGGTTTGACTTATGGGATTTATTCTTACTTTTACGATCTTCAGCACCTAAAAGGGCTGGCCGTTTCAACATCGACGGCGAATGAAAACGTACCTGAGATGCTTAAGCTTATCAAAGATGAATTTAACAAAATGGTCTCAAGCCCGATCGGTGAGAAAGAGCTGCGCGACGCAAAATCATATTTGATTGGCTCGCTGCCCTTGTCGCTCACCTCAACTGACAAAATTGCCGGGCTCATGAACTCACTGCAGCTTGACGGCCGACCGGTTGATTATCTTGACCAACGTGAAAAAGCCATTGAGGAAACCAGTATTGAGGACATACAAACGCTTGCAACGGAACTGCTTGACCCTGAACAGTTTATCACGATTATAGTGGGCGAGCCCGAAAAGCTTAAAGACGTCATAGAAGTGAAATCCTTGCCGAATGTCGAATAGTCCCGCCCATATGCCCGTTCATGAGCGCCCGGAATGGGAAGTGCTTCAAGCGCACCAACGGGAAATTTCGAACATGCATATGCGTGATTTATTTGCCAATGATCCGCAGCGTTTTGAGAATTTTAGCGCTAAGATTCCCGGCCTGCTATTGGATTATTCAAAGCATAGAATTACAGATGAAACGATGAATGCTCTGCTGGCGCTGGCGCGAGCCTGTAATATTGAACGTCAACGCGATGCTATGTTTTCCGGTAACAAAATCAATAGCTCTGAAAACCGTGCTGTACTTCATACGGCGCTGCGCCGATCTGCGGATGAAAAAATCATCCTGGATGGCGAAGATATTATGTCTTTTGTATATAAAACCTTGTTTCGGATGCGTGATTTCAGTGATGCTGTGCGTTCGGGCACATGGACAGGCTGTACAGGCAGGCGTATAAAAACTGTTATCAATATAGGCGTTGGCGGCTCGGATTTGGGACCGCAGATGGTTTGCGAAGCTTTAAAGCCCTACGCAGAACGAATGGCAGAGTCTTGTGGGCAAACCGTTGACCTTGCTGTGCGCTTTGTTTCTAATATCGACGCAACGATGCTTCATGACACCCTGCAAGATTGTGATCCCGAAACAACATTGTTTATCGTTGCATCCAAGAGTTTTACAACGCAGGAAACCATAACCAACGCTTTAGGGGTCAAGGCCTGGCTGCTGGATACTCTCTCAGATGAGACGGCTATCAAGCGTCATTTTGTTGCACTTTCTGCCAACGAAGAGGCCGCCATGCAGTTCGGTATTCCACCGGAAAATATCTTCCCGATGAAGGACTGGGTTGGCGGACGCTACAGTTTGTGGGGCGCCATCGGTCTATCAATTTGCTGTGCAGCAGGGTTTGATGTATTTCAGGACCTTTTAGCCGGTGCAAGCGCCATGGACCACCATTTTCAGAGTACGCCGCTGGATAAAAACATACCTGTAATCATGGCTATTTTGGGGATCTGGAACCGAAATTTTCAGGGCTATCCGGCGCAGGCGATTCTGCCCTATGCCCACCATTTACAGCGTTTTTCCACTTATATCCAGCAGCTTGATATGGAATCAAACGGCAAGGGTGTTACGGCGGACGGACGGCCTGTGAGCGTGGCCAGCGGGCCGATCATTTTTGGAGAGGTCGGCACGAATGCCCAGCATACATTTATGCAGCTTTTGCATCAAAGTCCGGAGGTTATTCCAGCGGATTTTATTATGGTGGCAAAGCCTGTCCCCCCCTATGAAAACCAACATAAAAAGTTGCTCGCCAATGCGCTGGCGCAATCCAAATCCCTGATGGAAGGACAGGAAAACTCAGAGGAACCACACCGTAATTTTCCTGGAAACCGGCCCAGTTCCTGCGTTGTTTTGGACACGCTTGATGCTTATCATTTAGGATTGCTGCTGGCGCTTTACGAGCATAAAATCTTTGTTCAGGGCGTAATTTGGGGCATTAACAGCTTTGATCAATGGGGCGTTGAGCTTGGAAAGACCAACGCAAAACATATTATCGATGCCTTTGAAACTCATAAAAAAATAGATACACTCGATTCATCAACGGCTGGAATTTTGCGCCACCTGACGCAGAAATTCATAAAATTTTAGAGGCCGTTCCTGTAAAATATACACTCTGCGTACAAACAAGAATTAACGGCAGGCAATGCCGTTTTTGCATGCGAAGAAGGCGCAAAGCATGAGAGCAAGCATTCCTGATCCGAATGAACTTACTCGGCTTGACCAGTCAAAGCTGGATGAGGCGTTGCGTAAACACGACATGTATTTGCGTGGCCAGATTGGTGGGGCGCGCTGCGTTCTCAAATATCACAACCTATCAGAGCTGGATTTTAAGCAATATGACCTTTCACAGGCTGATTTTACCGGTTCTTTGCTGGTTGAGGCTGATCTTTCATATGGCGTTTTTATTAGCACCTGTTTTTTTGCTTGCGATATGCGCAATGCAAACATGCATAATGCAGATTTTTCACGGGCTGATTTTCGCGGGGCCTATGTCGCAGGGGCCAATTTGTCCGGCGCTAATCTGAGTGACGTGGATTTGCGTGAAGGCAAAATCATGAAGCGCGATGACAAAGGTGTATTGGAAGACCGTAAACGCTCAGGTGGAACGGGTTCACGCGCAATTCTCTCAGGCGCTAAGATGAGCGATACGAATATGAGCAGGGCGCGCGCTATGTCTGCTGATTTTTCCGATTCAGATATGAGCGGCGTCACTATGACCGATGCCAATTTGTCCGGCGCGAGTTTTGAAGGCGCGAACCTGGCGGATGCAGATCTGAGCGGGTCGGACCTATCAAGTACAAATATGCGCCAATCCATTATGACCGGTACGATTCTGGAACGCACCGAACAACTTGATATGGACGATACGGCAGCAGTGACTGAAAGAGATATGGGCAACAAGTTAGAGAATCTTGGTAAAAGCCTGCCTGAATTACTGGAGGAACATACGCTCTGGGTCGCTACAGCCGGACGTGCCGGACGGCAACTGGATTTGAGCGGTTATGATTTGCGTGATGTGCTGGATCTGAAGAGATTTCCTCTTACCGCCATTCAATGTACGGGGGCAAATTTTCTCAATCAGGATTTGCGCAGCGCCGAATTGCAAAGCGGCGTATTTGACCGCAGCGATTTTCGCGATTGCGATATGACGGAGGCCGATTTGCGTGGCTCGAGCTTTAAATATGCACAAATGGCACGCGTTAATCTTACCGGAGCGCTTATGTGTCCGCTGGAGTTTAAAAAGGATATGGGCCACAGCACATTGCGCCGCGTTGATTTTAGCGGGGCAAATTTTCGTTTTTCAAATTTACGCGGGGCCGATTTGCGCGATGCTATTTTGATGGGAGTCGATCTGACCAATGCTGTTCTTAATGATTGTGACTTGCGGCGCGCTGATTTTACCGGGGCAATCCTGAGCGGAGTCAAGATGGAAAATTGCCGTCTTGATGAAGCTATCATTGATTTTAAAGCGCTGTAAAAGTTATCCACTTCCCCCTTTTCCCTGCTTGCTTAAAAACCTGACAACCGGCGTTTGTGACGCTAGTCTTCTTTTATGTCTATACGTTATTTACCGGAAACGCTGATCAATCAGATTGCGGCGGGCGAAGTGATTGAGCGCCCGTTTGCAGCCGTGAAAGAGCTGGTTGAAAATGCGATTGATGCACAGGCAAGCCGCATCGATGTATCACTGCAAGCCGGGGGTAAGAGCCTGATTGTCGTGAGTGATGACGGCAAGGGTATGGGCCGCGTGGATTTGATTGCGGCGGTAGATCGTCATGCAACCTCAAAGTTGCCCGGCGATGATCTGGTGCATATAGAGCATTTGGGTTTTCGTGGAGAGGCCTTGGCCTCGATTGCTGCGGTGGCGCGCCTGAACATTCAATCGCGCGCGGAAGGCGCGGGCGAGGCGTGGGAAATTTGCGTCGAGGGCGGGCAGAAATTTGATCCAACTCCGGCGGCGCATCCGGAAGGTACGCAGATTGAAGTGCGCGATTTGTTTTTCTCCACGCCAGCGCGGCTGAAATTCCTTAAAACCGACCGGGCTGAATTTATGGCGGTGAAAGATACGCTCACGCGGCTGGCCATGGCGAATCCAGAAATTGCTTTTACGCTGAGCCATGATGGAAAAATATCGTTAAAACTTCCTGCCGCCGGTGATGTGCAAGAACGGATGAGCGCGATATTGGGCCGCGATTTTGGTGAGAATGCCATGCCGATTGAAGCGGAGCGTGAAGGGATTCGGCTTTCGGGGATGGCGAGTCTGCCGACATATCACCGCGCGACGACAGGGTATCAATATCTGTTCGTCAATGGACGGGCCGTGCGTGACAAGCTGTTGCATGGCTGCATTCGCGGGGCGTATTCAGATGTATTGCATTCGGGGCGGCATCCGGTGGCGGCGCTGTTTATCGACCTGCCTGCGGCGGAAGTGGATGTCAATGTACACCCGGCAAAGGCCGAAGTGCGGTTTCGTGATCCAGGTCTCGTACGCGGGCTGATCGTGAGCGCGCTTAAACACGCGATCCATGAGCATGGCGGACAGGCGGCGAGCAGTGTCTCGACCGGGATGCTGGGGCGTTTTCGTCCGGCTGGTAGTGGCAATGCCCTGCCCTGCCCTTGCATCGCGGATCCTCTGCACCTGTGCTTTCGTCTTATGCTTATGGCAACATGGCCGAAGCGGTGCATAATGCTTATACGCTGCAGCCAAGCGTTCAGAGTTCAATGGCGGTCGATATGGTGCCGGCGGCGCGGATGGAAGTGCATGAAGCCCCCGTAGAAACAGTGCAAAATTTTCCTTTGGGCGCGGCGCGGGCGCAAATTCATGAGAATTATATCATTGCGCAAAATGCCGATGGGCTGGTGATTGTTGATCAGCATGCGGCGCATGAACGGCTGGTTTATGAGCGCTTTAAAGCGCAGATGCGCGAGCGGGGTATTGAGAAGCAAGGGTTATTATCACCTGAGATTGTCGAGCTGGAAGAAAGTGAAGCGGAGCGTTTGCTGAAATTTGCGCCGGAATTGGCCAAGCTGGGGCTGGAGATTGAGCCGTTTGGTGGAATGGCTGTGGCGGTGCAATCGGTGCCAACATTGTTGGGACAGCGAGCCGATATTCAGGGGTTAATCCGCGATCTGGCCGATGAGATTACGGAAGCGGGCAGCGCGCAGGGGCTGGAAGAGCGGCTGAATGAAATTCTATCGACGATGGCGTGTCACGGCTCGGTGCGTTCGGGGCGGCGGATGAATGTGGATGAAATGAACGCATTATTGCGCCAGATGGAAGCTACGCCGCTTTCAGGGCAATGCAATCATGGACGCCCGACCTCTGTTGCACTATCTTTAAAGGATATTGAGCGTCTATTCGGGAGAAGATAGCTTGAATGAACAACCACAAAGTCACGGTCGGAAATCCGTTTTGAATTTGTATGCTGCGCTGGGGGCAAGCCTGATTCTTTCGGTCCTGCCTTCTGTGACGGCGGCAGGGTTATCGCTGGTGTTTTTTCTGGGTGTATTGATTGCGGCTTATCATATGCGCGGTAAAGTTGAAGAACACAGCCTGATTGAAAATCATGCGACTTTTATTATCCGCACGCTGTGGATCGGAGCATTTTTGACGCTGCCAACCATGGGACTGGCAACGGCCTATATGATGAGTGGTATTGATTACGCGCCATTTGAGGTGTGCGCGCAGGCGCTGGCGAATAAGGGTGTTGCGTGGATGGAAAGCGCCGGGATGATGGAAGTTTACGGCCTTGTTGAGCCTTGCGTTGAGGGTTTTATTACTGAGAATAAAGTGTTGTTTATCAATGCGGTGGTGATTGCCGGAGCGCCGGTGGTCATCTATATGACTTATCGGCTGATTAAAGGGTTAAGCCGGGCCAGCAAAGGCTATCGGCTGGCGAAGCCTAAAGGGTGGTTTTGATTTTAAAATTAGAATGCCCTGTGAGGATCTGGAGTCTGCAATTCTTCATTGACACGTTTCAGAACCTCGTTTGCCTGCTCTAGCTCTGACGCTGTAACACCCTCCGGGACTTCTGCGCTACCACAGTCCTTTTCAATTACATAAGATCCATCACTCGCAAAAATCATTCCCAGTTGAGTGAGCTGACAATTTTCACGAAACAATTCTTGAAGGTTCGATTGTGCGTTTACACCTACCTCCCCCTTAATTACAAGATCTGTTCCCTTTTCATACCCTGTATCTTCGCTCATCACACTCTCCAAATCTTTAAAAGATATTAGATTTAGAGTGTACCGTATTATGGTTAATTAATTTTTAATTTCTGGCGGTGGCGCGAACATTTAAAGCAGGTTCAGAAAGGCGGCAGCGGCTTCGAGGTCGCGGAGCATGGCGGCGTCTTTCTTTTCGGATAGCGGATCGCGGCCATATTTTTCCGCATTGTAAATTTCATCTTTGAAGTGTTCTTCGACGCGCGCGGCGTTGTAAATCTCTTGCGGGGTGATTGCGCCTTCGATAAAGGCGAGGCCGAGCACCAGCGAACCGGATAAAGGAACAACCAGTTGTAGAGCGGTAAAGCGGGCATCGTCCAGCGCATCGGTCTTTGTTTGCACGGCTGTGTGCGCGGCGGCTGGTTGTTTGAGCGCAGCCAGATCCGTGGTGGTTTGCAAGGCGCAATCAAACTTATCTTCAAACCATGTGAGCCAGCGGTCCCAGCTTTCGGCCTGCTTTTCGGCTTGTCCGGCTGGCTGATCTTTTGGTGCGCGGTAGCAGATCAGGTCTGTATCGAGGAATTTGAGGAGTTCGGCGCTCATCGCAGCGCGCTGCTCAGACACCCGATCTATTTGCGTGCTGAGGATTTGTGTCAGCGGCATTGTTTCGGGATCAATGGTTTCGCCTTGCGCGGCCCATTCTTCCTGGATAGCTGTCGCCATAGTCTCGCTGGACGCCAGAAGCGTTTTCTTTAGCGGAGTTTTTACCGGGCGGCTATCGAGATGCACCGCCCAGCCACTGACTTCCTGATGCACAGAGACAAGTTTATAAAATTTTTTCATTTATTGAGGTCCTTGGCTTGCCCCTCTCCGGCTTCCTGCGGTTTTGAATCCGGCGCTTCGGGAACAGCTTCGACTTCAGGTTTTTCCGGTGCGGGCAGGAATTCTTTTTCAATTATGAAAGCTTTGCAGGGATGGTCTTGCGCCAAACCGAAATCAGCCAGCGTCACGGCATAGAAAGCCGGGTTCACAGCGCCTAAAAGCAGACCACCGACACGCTTGCCTAGATCAAAAACATTCGGGGAGACTTTCAGATCCGGAAGAGGACCGGATACATTAATGGCTGAAGCAATATCGCCAATCGCCACATTCTTTGGTTTTGGTTCCAGAACCATTTCAAGCTGGTCAGCCTTAAAATCGTAGGTACCCTCACCATAAAGTGTAATGCTTTTGGTATCGACAAAGACAGAGTCGCTATGTCCCTTGAGGTTTTTGACATCGAGATTGACGATGACGCAGTTCATATTGAGATCGCTCTCTTTTTCAAAGCTTGGCAGCAAAGCATTCAGCAAACCGCTGCCCCAAAGATCAAGCAGCCCGGCGCGCATCTTACCTTGCCCGCCGACAAAACCAACTTTTCCCGAAAGTCCTTCTATCAAACCATCCATGCTTGTGCTTTGCGAAGACAAGTCTATTAAAATATCGCCGTGACCTTCGATAGTGACTTCACCGGTGCTGAGTTGTTTTTGAAGAGCTCTGTAATCAAAGCCTTTGACTGCAATTTTCTGTATCAATTTGGCCGGGCTTTTGGAGGTCAGCAAATCGACGTGGCCACTGAGTTCTCCCCCCACGATTTTCCCCTCCAAGGGGCCGATATGAAGATCTCCTTCTTCTAGGATCAGCGGGGCTTTTAATTTCCCAAGCTCGACTGCCCCGACCTTAAATTTTTGCACATCCAGATTCAAGTCCAGCGTCAGGCCACTCAAGTCCAGAGCGGCGTTTTGCTCGCCAAAAATTTTATCAAGAGCATCAATGGTCCTTTGCGCAGGAGATTCTCCAGTAACATCGCTTAAGATTAATTCATTGCTGGTTACTTTACCGAAAATCAAGGGCGTTTCACCCGTCCAATCCAGAGTAACATCCGGATCAATCCGGGTTTTGCCCGGTTCAAGGCGGAGCTGCCCGTTAAACTCCAATTTCCCGGAACTGGCTCGGTCCATGTCGATATGACCATGCAGCACTTCTTTTTGTTTATTTAGCAGGACAATATTTTCAAATTTATAGCCGCCAATAACGGTATTATGAATTGACCCCCGTGCGGTCAAATCGGCCAACGAAATTTCAAAATCGCGCTGGCGGCCAATTACGTAGGTATGCCTTCCGGGTTTTCCTTTTGTTTGCAGCCCAAATTTGGCATGAAGCGGCGAATTATCAATTGCCCCTTCAACGATGAAGGTGGCCCGCGCATCCTGTTCACGCACGTTCATAGCGCTTACTTCTATGCTTTTGTTCAGTATGCTGCCCGGCTTAGCCATTAGGTTTTCAATGTGAATATCTTTGAAATGACCTGGCCGGAACAGTGCATCGAAAAAGGGCATCACCAGACGCGCTGCACCGATGCGGATCATTGTTTCGCCCATACCATCATCACCGCCGCGCAGCTGTACGTCGGTAATATCAATGGCAATATTGGGGAAAAAACGCATAGAATTGAGTGTGCCGATGCGAGCGGTATAGGGCGTCGTGTCGGTGAGGAATTCCTCTATGGATTCGCGCAGAACCGGGCTGTTACCGCCTAGGCGCGAGAGCGCGGTTGCTAAAATAAACAAAATCACGCCAATGATGGCCAGCCATTTTAAAATGCGCAAGACGACAGATTCCCAGCCCTTATATTCCGGCACTTGGGGGGCGTTTTCTTCGCTCATGATTTCGTATCCTCAAACGGATCGGCCTTCAGGCTAGGGCTAAAGCCTAGCGCTTTCCAGGTTTTTTTCAACTCAGGAGGGAGTGGCGCCGTTACATCAAGCGGAGCTTTACGTCCGGAAGGGTGGGGCAGAATAATGCGGCGCGCGTGCAAATGGAGGCGATCGGCAAGGTTGAGCGCCTTGAGATCGGCTTCGGCCTTGCGGCGCGCTTCGTGGGTTTCTTCCTGTTCGGGCAGACGGGCATATTTTTTGTCGCCAACAATCGGGCAACCGATCAATTCAGAATGAACGCGGATCTGGTGGGTGCGGCCGGTGCGCGGCCAAAAAGCGACAAAGGCGGCGCTATGCAACGCGCTTTCCAGCACAATGAAATCGGTGATGGCGGATTTGCCTTCTTTTTCATCGACGACCATGCGCTCTTTGTTATTGCCGCCTGCCTTGATCAGCGGGGCTTTGATCGTGCCGTCAGGGCGGTCGGGCGCCGGGCATACAACCGCCCAGTAAATTTTTTTGACTTTACGGGTTTTAAATGCATCGCCCATGGCTTTGGCGGCTTTTGCATTGCGGGCCAGCAAGAGGATGCCGCTGGTGTCTTTGTCGAGGCGATGAACGAGGCGCGGCTTGACGCCGTCCTTACCGGTCAGGGCCTCCAGCAGCCCATCGATATGGTATTTGGTTTTGCTGCCGCCTTGGGAGGCTAACCCTGCGGGCTTATTCAGCGCGATCACATCGGCATCTTCGTAAATGACCATCGATTTGATGAAGGCTTTATCCTTATCGGTGATTTTTACTTTCTCATCTATGGATTTATGTTCGAGTGGCGGAATGCGGATTTCCTGACCGGCTTTAAGCTTGGCGTCAGCTTTTATTCGTTTGCCATCGGCGCGAATCTGACCTTTACGGATCAGCTTTTGCGCCAACCCATAGGGCAGTTCGGGCACGTTTTTTTTCAGCCAGCGATCCAGGCGCTGGCCATCATCATCGGCTTTGACTTCGATTTGCCGGACGTTGCTCATGACACACATGCTCGCACAATGGCCATGGCAGCGAACAACCCGGCGATGGACAGGATTACGGAGCCGCCGAGATATAGCGCACTGTAAAGATAGGACCCGCGTTCCCACAAGTTCACGAAATCCAGCGAGAAGGTGGAAAAGGTTGTGAAAGCGCCGAGAAAGCCGGTGACGATAAACATGCGCATGGTTTCGGAAGGATGCCAGTAATGGGCGAATATGGCGATCAGCAGGCCCATAATGAAGGAGCCAACGATATTCACCGTTAATGTGCCGTAGGGAAAGCCATGGCCGAGCAGCTTCACCGCGCCCACATTGACGCCGTGGCGCATTACAGCGCCTAAAGCGCCTCCGGCGGCAATTGCGAGTATTGCGTTCATCGAAAATTCTCCTTACAAAGCATTATCAGGTTGTAATGGAGTTCAGCCATATGTTCAATCATCTTCATCCATCACATAAGGGAATCGTTTTAGCCTTTATCGGCTTTACGGCCTTTGCCTTTAGCGATGTGGTTTCGAAATGGCTGCTGCAATATTATTCGACCTATCAGGTGGTTTTTATAAATCACAGTACGGCCTGCCTTTATTTGCTGGCGGCTTTACACATGTCTGCGAGCCTAAAGACTCTGAAGCGCAGCACCAAAATCTCTTTACACCTCTTTCGCGGGGTGCTGAATACCTGCGTTGCCCTTTCGGTGATTTTTTCCTTCTCGCGATTGCCGATTGCCGATGTGTATGCGTTTTTATTCACGGTGCCGTTTTTTTCGGCGCTTTTGGGGGTGGCGTTTTACAAACAGGCTATCGGCCTGCATAGAGGCCTTGCGATTGTTATAGGCTTTACGGGGGTCGTTATCGGTCTACAGCCGGGCAGCGAAGGGTTTAGTCCATGGCTGATTGTTCCTATTTTGGCAGGGTTTCTGATTGCCCTGAAATTTACAATTTCCAGATCTTTGGAGGGGGAAAACACCTTACTGTTGGGCCTTTGGCCTTTGCTGGTGTCTGCGCCGCTTGCAGGACTGCTCAGCATCAGCAGTTTTGAAATGCTGAACTTTACGCATTTTGCCATGCATCTGTTTACCGGGCTTTGTATTGCAACCGGGCTTGTTTGCGTTTCGCAGGCCTTTCGGATTGCCCCTGCGGCCGCCGTTTCACCGATTTTGTATACAGAAATGATCTGGGCGCTGTTGTTTGGTTTTCTGATTTTTGGAGATGCGCCCGATCTTATGATGATGGTCGGCGCGGGGATTATCATTTTAAGCGGGATTTATCTTGTCGAAACAGAGCGGCGGAATGGCCGCAGCAATATTAAAGTAAAATCTTAATAATTGCTTTTTTATAAATCAATACGATATGTTTCGTATTGATTGTAAGCCTTGCTGAGCCTGTATTAAACCGTAGAAAATACCTTAGTAAAGAGTTATAGTTGCTCTTTGAGTATTTTAGAAAGACAACAAAATGGACTGGCTGTTTAGTGTCGATTTATGGATGAGTTTTCTTACGCTGGTCGTACTTGAAATCATTTTGGGTATCGATAACATCATTTTTCTTTCCATTGTTGCATCCAGACTCCCTGCAGAAAAACAAAAAGCAGCCCGATTGATCGGCCTAGCGTTCGCCCTTCTCATGCGCATCGCGCTGTTACTCAGCATTTCATGGCTGACCCACATCACGGTCATTGTACTTAGTATTGCCGGTCATGATGTCTCGTGGCGCGATCTTGTTTTAGGACTTGGCGGATTGTTTCTGCTTTACAAAGGCACACGCGAGATTCATAGCACTGTAGAGGGCGACGACCATGATACGGCGAACATCTCTAAAGCCGCAACTTTCGGCAGTGTGATCACCCAGATTGTCATCATCGATATGGTTTTTTCCCTTGATTCCGTGATTACGGCCGTGGGGATGACAGATCATGTCCCGGTCATGATCGCGGCTGTAGCCATCGCAATCGTGATGATGATGTTTGCCGCAGAGCCTGCCAGCCGTTTCGTTCAGGAAAATTTATCCATCAAGATGCTCGCCCTCAGTTTCCTGCTGCTGGTTGGGGTGGCCCTGATCGCCGATGCGATGCATTTCCACATTCCGCGCGGTTATCTGTATTTTGCGATTGCCTTCTCTCTCGGTGTAGAATCGTTAACCCTGCTCGCTCAAAAAAGAAGTGAAAAGAGAAAAGCCGCGCGGGCATAGAGGTTAAGACTTACGGCGTTTTTCCCAATACTCCAGCCTCTTTTTGATTTCGCGTTCAAAACCGCGTTCGGCGGGCTGGTAAAATTCATGACGTTTCAAACCGTCTGGGAAATAGCTTTGGCCGGAAAAACCTTCGAGGGTGTCGTGGTCATATTGATAACCCAAACCGTAACCTTCGCTTTTCATCAACTTGGTCGGTGCGTTCATCGCGTGTTTGGGCGGCATCAATGAGCCTGTTTCCTGAGCGGCACGTTTGGCAGTCTTCAGAGCCATATAGCTGGCGTTGGATTTGGGGGCACATGCGAGATAAGTGCAGGCCTGAGCCATTGCCAGCTCCCCTTCCGGCAAGCCGAGGCGCTCATAAGCTGTCCATGCATTGTTTGCAATTACAAGGGCTTGCGGATCGGCGTTAGAAATATCCTCGCTGGCCATGCAGGTCATACGGCGCAGAATGGTCGCCGGATCTTCCCCACCAACAAGCATACGGGCCATCCAATACAGCGCTCCATCAACGTCCGAGGCACGCAGCGATTTATGAAAGGCGCTCAAGAGGTTATAATGCGCTTCGTTACCTTTATCGTAAAGTGGGGCGCGGCGCTGAACCAAAGCCAATAAACCTTCTTCGTCCAGTATTTCACCTTGGGCGATGATTTGTTCGGCCATGGAGAGCGCATAGCGGCCATCGCCATCAGCCATGGTTTTAAGAAGTGCGCGCGCTTCGGGTGCAAGAGGTAGCGGCGCGTCTTTTTCCGCCTTTTGCAACAAAGCTTCAAGAGCTTCATCATCCAAGCGTTTAAGCACAAAAACCTGCGCACGGCTGAGCAGCGCGGCATTGAGTTCAAAAGACGGGTTTTCTGTGGTCGCGCCAATCAGGGTGATGGTGCCATCTTCCATAACGGGCAGAAAGGCATCTTGCTGCGATTTATTAAAACGGTGGATTTCGTCTACGAATAGCAATGTGCTCCGCCCGTTTTGTTTTCGGATTTTCGCTGCATCGAAAACTTTACGCAAATCTCCAACGCCAGAGAAAATCGCTGAGAGCTGCTCAAAATGCAGATCGGTATGATGGGCTAAAATCCGCGCCAGCGTGGTTTTACCGCAGCCCGGCGGCCCCCAGAAAATCAGAGACGACAGGTGCCCACCGTCCAGCATTTTACGCAAAGGGGCACCTTTGCCAACGATATGATCTTGCCCGACAACATCTTCTATGCAATGCGGGCGCAGTCGATCGGCCAGCGGCCTACGCTCGTCGAGAGCGGCACCTTCCTGATCTACTGCGAATAAATCCCCCATTTTTTATACCCCTTACGCTTGACCTTGACCGTTTAAATATGTGAGATATCTTTTTATATCATCAGGCGCGAACATTTAAAGAACAAACTTATGTCAGCAGAACGGTTAGACTATACGGGTGAAGTTGCGAAAGCGACCACGCCGCTTTATGAGCGACTGAAAAAGCAGTACAGTCCTGAGCGCTGGCAAACTCTTGCTCCCTATATTCACGAGATCAACCGGCTAAAAAAAGAAAAGAATGCGGTCATTCTGGCGCATAACTATATGACGCCGGATGTGTTTTACGGGGTTGGCGACGTGATGGGCGATTCCCTGATGCTGGCGCAAAAAGCGGCGCAGAGCACGGCTGATATTATTATCCAATGCGGTGTGCATTTCATGGCTGAGACCTCGAAGATCCTGTGCCCTGATAAAAAAGTCATTATTCCGGATATGAAAGCCGGATGCTCACTGGCTGAAAGCATCACCGGCGAGGATGTGCGCAGGCTGAAAGAACAGCATCCAGGCATTCCGGTCGTATCGTATGTGAACACGAGCGCCGATGTAAAGGCGGAGAGCGATGTGTGCTGCACGTCTTCGAATGCATTGAAGATCGTCAATGCGCTGGGCGAACAAGGGCATGACACAGTGATTATGACGCCGGATAAGTTTTTGGCACAAAATGTGGCCGCCGAGACGGATGTAAAGATTATCATCTGGGACGGAACCTGCATGGTGCATGAGCGTTTCACCGCCGAAGACGTCAAGAAAATGCGCGCCGATCACCCGGGGATTTTTGTGCTGGCGCATCCTGAATGCCCACCAGAAGTGATGGCGGAGGCCGATTATGCGGGCTCCACTGCGCAGATGGATGATTATATTAAGGAGCACCAACCTAAAATGGCAGTGCTGTATACGGAATGTTCGATGAGTGACAATATCGCCGCGGCCAATCCGGGCGTTGAGATGATCGGCACCTGCCAGATGTGTCCGCATATGAAGCGCATTACCTTGCCGAAAATCCTTAATGCGCTGCAAGATGAAGGCCCGGAAGTTGAGATTGATGCGGAGATAGCCGAGCGCGCCAAGGCACCGATTGAGCGGATGCTGGAGTTGAGTTAGCACAGTGTCATTGTGAGGAGGCACGGCCACGAAGCAATCCATAATATTTGTACTTGTGACCCTGGATTGCTTCGCTTACGCTCGCAATGACGAAAGGTAAAAATATTTATGACTTTATCCCCCATCATCATCGAAGATATTGTCAAAACAGCCCTGAAGGAAGATTTGGGACATGGGTTTGATATTACGTCAAACCTGCTGATCCCGGCTGGACAATCGGCGCGCGGGGTTTTGCGGGCGCGGCAAGATGGGCGGCTGGCGGGGCTGATTGTTGCGCTTTCCACTTTCTCTCTCACCGATATTGATTTTGACATGACGGTCATGACCGAGGACGGGGCGGATTTGAGCGCCGGGGACGTGATCGCCGAAATTGAAGGGCCGGTGCGCAGCCTTCTTACAGCTGAGCGGGTCGCATTGAATTTTATGAGCCATATGAGCGGCGTGGCGACGCTGACGGCCCGCTATGTCGAAAAGGTAAAAGATACGGGCGTTGAGATTTGTGATACGCGTAAAACTTTGCCGGGGCTGCGCTTGCTGCAGAAATACGCCGTGGAGATCGGTGGTGGGGCGAACCACCGTTTCGGGCTGGATGATGCCATTTTGATTAAAGACAACCATATCGCGGCGGTTGGCAGCATTGATGAGGCGCTAAATCAGGCTCATATGCTGGCCGGGCATACCAAGAAAATAGAGATTGAGGTTGATACTCTGGCGCAGCTTGAAGATGTTTTGGCTAACGGCAAAGCCGATATTGTGATGCTTGATAATTTTGGGCTGAAAGATCTCAAAAAAGCCGTGCAGCTTTGCAAGAAGCAAATTACCAGCGAGGCCTCTGGGAGTGTAAACCTTGAAACTGTACGCACAATCGCCGAAACCGGGGTTGATTATATCTCGATTGGCGCTTTGACCCATAGCGCCCCGGCGCTGGATATCGCGCTGGATATAGATGTGTAAGACTATCCTTCAGGTTAAACTCACCCCTAATTCTACGAAAAATGCTGTTTTGGGCTGGGAAGACGGAGCAGATGGCGAAAAGGTCCTTAAATGCTGCGTCACGGCTGCACCTGAGAAGGGTAAAGCGAACAACGCTTTAATCTCTTTACTGGCTACACATTATGGCATTCCCAAGAGACGACTTTCACTTTTACATGGAGAAAAATCGCGTATAAAAATTATTGAAATACAAGACATTGAAGGTATTTCTAATATAGCCTTCAAAAGATGATAAATTTTAGCTTTCCCTTCACTTTTTAATGGTATAATTATATGACAACTATCTTTGGGACGGGCAGGCAAATTTAGGCTTATGACTTTAAGAGTTTTCAAAAACCATGCTTTGATAACGGGATTGGGTGCGTTTATGTTTTTTGCGCATGGCTCGGCGTGCCGGGCGGCTGGAAACATAGAAACGCTCACAAAGCAGAATGTTAAAGAATTTATTGAAGATACTACGGATATTACCACGACGAATACGCAAGCGCTGTCTCCTGAAAAAATTCAGCAATATCTTGAAACACATCTTGATAAAAAGGCGCGTTTTAAAAGCGTTATGAAATACAATATACCGGGCATGCCGCCGCAAGAGGCCGCCTTAAGCCTTGATAAAGAAGAGTTTATGAAATCTGTTGTTCAAGGTGCCGAGGCCGTTGATGGCTATGAAACACTTGTTGAAATCACGGATATTAAGATTTCTTCAGATGGCGAAAAAGCCTTTGTGAAAACCCAAAATACTGAATATGCCACCATGCCTGTAGCGACAGAAACCGGTAGTGTTGAGAATGTGCCTATGGAAGGTGTTTCTGAATGTACGCAAATCCTGCTGCTCAAAAAAGGTGTCATTATGATGTATAATGCTAATTGCGTGACCAATATTGAGTTTATGGAATATTAAAAGCTAGCGACGCATCACCATCAGTTTTTTGATCTCGGCGATGGCTTTGGCCGGGTTGAGGCCTTTAGGGCATGTGTTGGTGCAATTCATAATTGTATGACAGCGATAGAGACGAAACGGGTCTTCGAGATTATCAAGACGATCGCCGGTGGCTTCATCGCGCGTATCGGCGATCCAGCGATAGGCTTGCAGGAGGATCGCCGGGCCCATGAAACGGTCGCCATTCCACCAATAGCTGGGGCAGCTGGTCGAACAGCAAAAGCACAGGATGCAGCCGGCGGGACCTCGGCCATCATCACCGTTGAGAATATTGGCATCTTCGGGGCTTTGCAGACGCTCGCGCCCTGGGGCGGGGCTGTCGGCCTTCAGCCAAGGCTCAATTGAGGTATATTGCGCATAAACGTGGTTGAGGTCGGGCACAAGGTCCTTAACCACAGGCATATGCGGCAGCGGCGTGACCTTGATATCGCCGGAGCAATCGTCAATCGCCTTGGTGCATGCCAGTGTATTCGTGCCGTCGATATTCATCGCGCAGGACCCGCAAATCCCCTCGCGGCAAGAGCGGCGCAAGGTCAGGCCAGAGTCGATATTATTTTTGATGTAAAGCAGCGCGTCGAGCACCATCGGACCGCATTTATCGAGATCGATGGTGAAGGAATCGAGACGCGGATTGGCTTCATCATCCGGGTTCCAGCGATAGATTTTGAAGGTTTTCTTGCGTTTGGCATCTCCGGCCACATCGTGGGTTTGACCGGCAGTGATTTTTGAATTTGCGGGAAGTGTGAATTGGGCCATCTGTGCGCTCTTTATGCGTTGGTTCTATCTGCCAATCAGAATAAGCGCTTAAGGGCAAAATGTGAAGGGGCAATCCTTCACATGTTAGAAGGAGACAGTGCTGTTGAAATTATTCGGGAGCATCAGGTTTCACGTCTAATGTTTGCCGTCTCTCAAATACTGACAAATCGTAAATCTCCATACGCCCGCGCGTTGTTTGCTTTACTCTGTAGAGCGCTTTGTCAGCGGCATCTATTATATTTTCAGGCGTTATAGCCGGTCCAGATATTCCGATCCCTATGCTTGAGCCAATTTTATATTCTTCGCCTTTGTGCTCAATTGTGAATGCGCACATTTCACCAGCGAGCCTGGTAAACGCCGGGTCAACGTCATTGCCATTATTCACTTCCATGATGACGGCCATTTCCTCGCCGCCATAACGAGCGACAATATCGTCTGCACGGACAGACTCCTGCAGATGCTCTGCGGCTTTTCTTAAGACCGCGTCCCCAACCTGATGACCGTATGTGTCGTTAAATTTTTTAAAATGATCGATATCGACCATAATCAACGCTATGCGTCCACCGGACCGCCTCAGTTTCGTCAGCGTTTTAGGCAGGGCATCATCGAAATAGCGGCGATTATAAAGCCCGGTTAAAGAGTCTCTAATAGAGGTATTTCGATCAACTGATGCTCGCTGATTTGCCTGTTCCAACTGTTGGATGAGTGTCTTTTCACCTTGAGCTTTGTTTCCATCTTCTTGG
>Ga0116162_10000388_pt1 | contig 31791 bp, 21 predicted proteins | sample AD_UKC105_MetaG_FD_89875 | JGI IMG/M metagenome (GOLD analysis project Ga0116162, IMG submission 89875) | Active sludge microbial communities of municipal wastewater-treating anaerobic digesters from Hong Kong - AD_UKC105_MetaG | ecosystem: Engineered > Bioreactor > Anaerobic > Digestate...
GAGGCTGTTGAAAAAGTCGAGATTGCCGCGTCGCGCATTGCAAGACAGTTGCAACGCCGCTTCTCGCAAAGACAAACCAAAAGACACACTAAGGTATATTCACGAAAACAGCCTGTCCACGAAATCATCACGTAAAAGGGCAAAGAGCGGCCTGGGCCGCCGTCATTCCGGCATATTGTCAGCCGGAATCCAGGAAAAGACATTTCCACTTCAGCGTGCAACGAGCCATTCAGATTATCTGTGAAAAGGTCGAGCGAATCACACGCGCGGCGGTCGCCGTGCGAGGGATTCGCGTTCGAAAAGTTTTACGGGGATTCTCAAGGGGAGGCTTTTTCAAAAGCGCCCCTTGAGCCGCCGGAGGCCTGCTCCGTATTCCTTTTGGAACCGCAGGCTCAGTCTTCGAGAGGGAATTCAAGTTCTTTTTCGGCGAGTTCTTCGGAAAGGGATTCCCAGGCTGACAGAGCATCTTCGAGCTCGTTTTTCTTCTCTTTGAGTTCCGCGGGCAGCGATCTGGCTTTTTGAGGGTCGTTATATGTTTCAGGGTCGGCGAGAGTCTGTTCTATTTCGGCGATGCGGGTTTCGAGATTCGAAATCCTTGTTTCCGTTTTCTCGATATTTTTCCTGATAGGGTTGAGCGCGCGCCCGCGGTCGAGGATGAGCTGCGCGCGGTCGCGTTTCGCCTCACGGTTCCTGTCAGGCTCCTGCGCCGTGGTTGCCGAAGCCGCCGATCCGTTGCGGGCCGCCTGCTCCCGGTTTTTTTTAATCAAAACGAAATCATCGTAGTTGCCTATGTACTGTTCAATGCCGCCGGGTGTTATCTCGACGATGCGGTTTGCCACGCTGTTGATGAAATAACGGTCGTGCGACACGAAACAGAGAGTGCCGTCATACTCGGCAAGCACCTGTTCGAGCATCTCGCGCGCCGGTGGGTCGAGATGGTTTGTCGGCTCGTCGAGCAGCAGGAAGTTCGCCGGGCCCACCATCATCTTCGCGAGCAGGAGCCTGCTTTTTTCGCCGCCGCTGAGCACTTCCACTTTCTTTTCCACGTCGTCGCCGTGGAACAGGAACACGCCCAGCAGGGTCCGGATGTTTCCGGCGAAATTCCCGCCCGCCGCTTCCCCGGCTTCTTCGAGCACGGTTTTGTCCGGCGAGAGCATCTCGTACTGGTCCTGCGCGAAATAATGGATGCTCACCTTATGCCCCGGCTTTCGTTCGCCGGTGTAATCCGTTCTGTCCGCGATCACGCGCATGAGCGTGGTTTTGCCCAGCCCGTTCGCGCCGATCACCGCCACGCGGTCGCCTCTGTTAATCGTAAGGTTAACGCTTCGCAGAACCTTTTTATCACCGTATGATTTGCAGATGTCCTGTAGCTGTATGACAACCTTGCCGCTTCGTGTCGCGGCCTTGAAGCTGAATTTCAATCCCTGGCTTTCCTCGGGCGCTTCGAGCCGCTCTATCTTATCGAGCATCTTTATCCGGCTCTGCACCGAGCGGGCTTTCGTGTTTTTATACCTGAACCTCTCGATGAACTGCTCCATGTGTTTTATTTCGCGTTCCTGGTTCGCTATCCTGTTGAGCAGGATCTCGGTTCGCTTTTCTTTTTCCTTTTCGTAAAACGAATAGTTTCCGTTATAAATCTCAAGTTTCCTGCCTGTCAGTTCAACGATGCGCCGTGATACGCGGTCGAGAAATGCGCGGTCGTGGGACACTACCATAACGGCGCCGGGGTAAGTTTGCAGAAAGTTTTCGAACCAGATGAGGGCGGGCAGGTCGAGATGGTTGGTGGGTTCGTCGAGCAGCAGGATATCGGGCCTTTGCAGCAGCAGCCGCGCGAGTGCTACCCGCATCTGCCAGCCGCCGCTCAGCGTTCCGATCTCGCGTTGTTGCTCCCCGGCGCTGAAGCCGAGTCCGGAGAGAATTTCGGCTGCGCGGGCGCGGAACGTGAACCCGCCGTTGAGTTCGTATTTGTGCTGTAGCTCTCCGTATCTGTTCAGGGTTGTCTTCTGCTCATCGCCGGTTTGCTCGGCAGCCGCGGCGTTCAGGTGCTCGATCTCTTTTTCGAGCGCGAGCAGGTTTGCGAACGGTTCGAGCGCCGCGTCGAAAACCGTGCGCCCGCGGTCGCGTTCACCCTCCTGCGGCAGCAGCCCGACGGTGAGCCCTTTCCGGCGGTGAGCCCGTCCTTCGAACTCTTTTATATCCTCGTTGATTATGCGCAGCAGCGTGGTTTTGCCCGATCCGTTGGCGCCCACCAGCCCCAGCCGGTCCTGCGGCTTGACGTGCAGCGACAGGCTGTCCATCAGAACCCGCCCGCCGAAACTGAAAGTTATGTCGTTTAACTGTATCATCAGCGCCCGCCGTAAAAACTCCCGTTCAGAATTATGCGGAAAAATCGGCAGTATTGAAAGCGATATGAGATATTTTCGGTCCGGGCATGCAGCCGGTGAAGCCCGGGGCGGTCCGGCTGGAACCGGTTTCCGGCAGTTTTATCGGGGAAAAATGTATCGCCCGGCTATGAGTTGTTTTTCACTAATTTTCATGATCTATTCATTCACGCGCCGATGAGAATAATAATATGATAAGAGAAAATCGGGATTTCTGAAGGCGCGGCGGTTGTGGGTATTCCATCAACATGAAGCGCACGGAGAGGACAAGGAAGGATTAATGGAATTATCTCCATTGTATGGGCTGTTGATATTCGCCTTGATGCTGGCGGCGCTGATGGGGATCGGGGCGGCTGTGTCGGGTCTGCTCGGGCGCAGGCCGGAGGATGGCCTGTTCGAGCCGGTGTCGTTTGCGCTGGGGAGCGGGCTGGTGTCGCTCGTTTTTTTCTTTTTGTGCGCGGCGGGCGTGTTCAACCCGATTGCGCTGGTGGCAGCCGAAGCTGCGGGGCTTGTGCTGTTTGTTTTGAACATAAAAAAGCTGCTTGCCGGATTCAAAGCTATTGACGTTGGGGGCAATGATTCGAAACTGAGGCGGGCGGTTGGCGCGATTTGCGTGATGTTTATGGGCATCACCATGATGCTGTCGCTCACGCCGCCGGTGGAGCTTGACGCGGTTGCATATCATCTGCCGCTTGCGAGGCTGTACGCAGGTGCGGGCGGTTTTGTGGAGACGCCGTCGATTGTATATTCATACATGCCGATGGGTGTCCAGGTGCTGTACGCCGCTGCGATCGCGGCGGGGAGCACAGTCGCGGCGTCGCTGGTATGCTTCGCGTTCGGCGCATTTACGGCGATAGGGTTGTGGGAGCTGGGCGACCGGCTTTCCGGCGGCAAGAACCTTGCCGGGCCGGTGGCGGCGGCGTTGTTCCTCGGCACCCCGCTGGTTGCCTGGGAGATGAGGTCCGCGTATGTGGATACCGCGTTCTGTATGTACCTGTTCGCGGCGTTTGCGATTCTGCTTGAGAGCGGGGGCGAGCGCGTGTTTCGGAACACGGTCGCGGCGGGTCTGTGCGCCGGGTTTGCGGTTGCGGCGAAGCTTGTGGCGGGGCCATACGCGGTGATGCTGATGGTTTTCTGCGTGGTGATGCAGAAAGTTACGCCGGGCAGGCGGGTTGCGGTTGCGGCGATATTCTGCGCGGCGTGCGTGGCGCCGGTCCTGCCATGGCTGATCAAAACATTCATCCAGACCGGCAACCCTGTGTTTCCGTTCGGCTACAGCTTGCTCGGCGGCGCGAACTGGAACCCTGATGTTCACCGGGAGTATATAAACTGGCATATGGGATACGGCGTCGGGCGGAGCCCGCTGCAATTCCTGCTGTTGCCTTACACCCTGACGTTCGGGCCGGGAGGCGTTTTCGGCTGGCCGGGTTCTATGCCGGACAGGGAGATCGGGTATGGTTTCTTTTTTCTGATCCCGTTGCTGTTTGTGCCGGGAAAGATGATAAAAAAGCAGTGGCCGGTTGCGATATATATGATTGCCGGAATGGTGCTGTGGTTTTTCGGCAACCAGCAGCTCAGGTATCTTATGGCGGTAATGCCGGCGATGTGCCTTCTTTATTCGGCAAAGCTGGTGAACCTGGAAAAATACAGGCTTTATGCCGCCGGGCTGGTTGTGGTCGTGGTGCTGACGGTTGTGAATTTATACAATTTCTCGCAGGGCGCAGTCGGCGCGTCCGGCGCGCTTGCCGGTGTCGATGAGCGCGAAAATTACATCAGGAAAAAGATACCGGCGTATGATGTTTTTGTCGAAGCGGATAATTTCTCGATGAAGGAAGGCGGAAACAAAATCGGGCTGATACTCGAAAACCGGAGTTTATACTCGAAACTGGAGCCCGTGTGGCTGAATCCTCATCAGCAGGGTGTTGTGAACTACTCGGAAATCGGCACCGCCGACGAACTGCTCGACCGGCTGAACGAGCTGGAGGTTGATTATCTGGCCGTGAATGTGTCTGAGTTCGGACGGCTGCTCAATGTAATGAAGGAAAAGAAAAATGCGGGAGTGGAATACTCGGAATATTTTTACAGATATTTCACGTTGTTCGATGCCATGTTCAAAAAATACGGTAAGGAAATAGTATTCACCCGCCGTCTGAGGGAAAAGCGGGAGAATGGGGAATTCGCGGTCACGGGCTCGTATTTTCTCATGCGGGTTCCCGGGCGGGGAGAGAATGCTGAAGACAGGGAGCCCGGCCTTTGAATGAGTTGACTGAAAGCGACAGAGAAAAGCTGTCCGGTCCGGTGTATGTGCTGCTGATGGCGGCGCTGCTGCTTGTTGCGCTCGGGTTGAGGGTATATCGGCTCGGCGTGGACGAGATGTGGCTGGATGAAACGCTGTCGGCGGTTGCGGCGATGGGGTCGCCGGGCGATATACTCGGCGGTGTTTATTCGCCGAAAAGCCCGCCGCTGTATTACCTGCTGCTGTGGTGCTGGGTGAGGGTGTTCGGCATCTCGGAAATCGCGGTGCGCGGGCTGTCGGTGTTGTCCGGCGTTGCGCTTGTGGGCTGTGTCGGGGCGTGCGGGACGAAACTGTTCTCACGCCGCGCGGGGATTACGGCGGCGGCGTTTGCGGCGTTTGCGCCGCTGGGGATCAACTATTCGCAGGAAGCGCGCAGCTACATGCTGCTGGCGATATTCGCGCTGGGATACCTGTATTTCACGCTGCGGCTTGCCGACGGGTTTTCCGCCGGGAGAGTTGCGGGATTCGTGCTGACGGGTTGCGGACTGTCGCTTACTCACGCTTATGGCTTTGTGCTTCTTCCATTGCCGAATATCATATTTCTTGCAAAACCGGCGCGGGCCGCGTACGTCAGGCTGATGCTTGCGGAGCTGCCTGTTGCGGCGTGCGCGTTGTGCATGTGGATGCTGATGGAGTCGCGCGGCGAGGTCAGGATGGCGCTGTGGTTGAAATATACGTGGGATGCGATGGGGCCGCTTGGTTCGGCTTACAGCTCGTTGCAGTCGCTTGGGGTCGGCGGCGCGTATCCGAAACTCGTGTTCAGGCTGTGGCAGCCACCCGCGGCTTATATAAACGTTCCCGCAGTGATTCTTGTCGTATCTGTTGCGGTGTACGCGCTGGCTCGGAAGCCGGAAGACGGCGCGCCGGCATCGCGAGGGCTCGCCCGCTATGGAGTTGCGGCGGCGATTTTTTTCCCGCTGTTCGCGGTGCTTGCATTGTCGATCGCGTGGAAGCCTGTGTATCTTGCGGGCCGAACGGAGATAATAGCCGCGCCCGCGTTCTGGCTGCTGATCGGTGCCGGGCTCGCGAGGCTGAAACCGAAAACGCTGGTGCTGGCCGGGGCTGTCCTGTTTTTCTTCGCTTCGTACAACCTCATACATTTTTATGAGCGCGATGCTTTTGGCGCGCGGCGCGCTGTCGCCACCCACATCGCGGCTGAAACCGGGCCGCCGGACCCGGTAATATGCGGCGGCGGCTCATGCGTTCCTTTGAAATATTACCTGACGCTTCATGGCGAGCCGCGGGAGCTGGTGTGGTTCCCGTCTCTCGAAAAGCTGAACCGGTACAGTTACGATCCCGACTACGTTGCCGCGACCGCGCCGGGGCTTGAGGAAGAGGCAAGGGTAATTGCGTCGATGCTTGCGAAAAGGATAAAACCCGGCGCGATGGTGCTGATGGTGGGGGGCGGGAAACGGTTCGACACGGTGAACGAATGGCTGTTCGTCGCGATGATGAGGCGGTTCGATCTTGTAAAAATTACAAATCGGGAAAACGGGCTGCCGGTGTATCACTTCCGTCGAAAAGACGGATAGTTCAGCCCGGTGTTGCGGCGAGGTAGAGGTTCGACCGGCCACGCGGCCATAGCCGGGTCAGCGAGTAGTAAGCCGCGCGCGCGATTTTCCTGACGCCCGTTCTTTGCTCGCCGCCGAAATTAATGTATCCCTTTTCGACAACAGAAAGCCCCGCGCGGGACGCGAGATCCTCGAGTTCATACATTGTATATTCGCGGTAGTGCAGCTTGTACTGAGGCACGTTCACGAGCGTCTCGATCGGCGTGTGAATGTTGCGGCCGGCGAGGAACCGCAGCCGGTTTGCAAGGTATGTTACGTTCGGTGTCGTCAGGTAGAGCCTGCCGCCGGGTTTGAGCACGCGCCTGATTTCCCGCAGGCAGTGTAACGGCGGCCCGGCGAGGTGTTCGATCGATTCGTTCATCATAACAGCATCAAATGTGCCGTCACCAAACGGAAACGGCTCGGAAAGAACATTGCACTGAACTACCGGGATATCGTATTCGGCGAAGAGGTTTGTTTCCCGGTCGGAAACCGCCGGTGGGAACCTTTTGTCGGGGTGGAGATCGAGACCGGATGCGTCGAAACCGAGGTCTCGCATAAGCGAGGTGAGCAGCCCCGGCGACGCGCCGACATCGAGCACTCTCCCGTTGCCGGTTTCCGATTTGAGCCGCCCGAGCAGAAATTCATACCTGATTCTCATGTCCGCAAGGTATGGCGCATGCTCGGTGCCCGCTACGGCGCTGCTCAGCGCATTGATATTTTCTCTTATTTCGAGATCAATCTTCATTGCCGCTCCATGCTTTGTCATCTTATTTTATCTGATCGCCGTAACATTCGCCAGTCCCTGTGGGGTGTTGAGTTTATGCCACACCCGGTGTGACTTTAGTGCCACAGTTTTAAATTATATTTCATTTATATGTAATGAAAATGGACAAAATCGAGACTTAATAATAAGGAGAATTGGCTAAAAATCGGCCGATCTGGTAAAATAATTAAGTTAAGCCCGTTTTTCGGGCGATGGCAGGAATTTTGATATATACATACCCATTGTGAAACTTCCATATGAAGGGAGTCCCCGATAATGAAATATAAATACCGAATTGCAGCAATCCTGGCGGCATTAGTAATTGTTTTTGGGACGGCGGTTTTTGCAGACGATCCGCCGGAGATAGAAGAAGGCTGGAACCTTGTGTCCGCGCCGTGTGATGTAACGATCGAAGCGATTGAAGAGAAAACCGGGCATTCGGATATACAGCTTCACCGGTGGACGGGCAGCGCGTATGTGCAGGTGGACGTAATGGAGCGCGGGGTGGGGTATGTGATGAACAGCAACTCCCCGTTCGGAGCTTCGGGCCTGTGCGCGAATGGCGGTGACGCGGAGCCGCTCAAGATCGACCTGGTGGAAGGCTGGAACCTGTTCGGCAATCCGTATCAGAGCGCGACCGCGATCGACGAGGTGCTGGGCGATGATGCGGCGCTGATTGCGGACCTGTTGTTCGAGTACAAGAACGGCGAATACAGGCCGGTACTGAAGACGGACAAGATTCAGCCCTGGACGGCGCTGTGGGTTTACTCCTACGCCGATTTTTCGGTATTTTATGATTTTGATTGCGATGAGGTCGAGAACCGGCTTGTGACCGACACCGAATCCGAAGTCCAGATCGGCGAGTCGCTGGTGTTCGAGGCGGTGTGCGTGATTGACGGAGTGGAATACGGGATCACGCAGAACGTGGAATGGCAGATAACGAACGATGACGCGCTGATGGGTTTAAACGTTCCGGGAACATATATCGCGGCCTCGCCGGGCGATTGCGGCGTTAGTTTTGTTTTCGATGAAGATACTTCCAACACGATCGATATAACTGTTCTGGAACCTGAAATAGTACTCGAATCGCTGGTTCTGGTGTCGGACAAAAAACAGGTGTACGTCGGCGAATCTGCGTCACTGACTGTAACCGGTACATATTCCGACGATTCGACTGCGGACCTTACGGACGAGGTGCAGTTCAATATAGACGACTCCGATGTCGGGTATATCGAGGGCGCGGAGTTTTTCGGAAAGACCACCGGACCGGTGGTTATATACGCTTCGATCGATGCCCAGGCGATGCCGGGTACTCTGGCCTCGGTTGGCGAGATACAGAGCAATACCGTGGTTATCGAGGTTGTGGAAGAGCCTGCGGAACTTGTCGGCGTGTCGCTCGAAGCCGGAGAAACAGAACTGACGCAGGGTGAATCGACCACGCTGACCGTCACAGGTATTTTCTCCGACGAAACAACGCTGGACATGACGGACCAGGCGCAGTTCATTCTGTCCGAAGGCGGGCAGGGCGAGGTTGACGGCAATGTTTTCAACGCCCTCGAACCGGGCACCGTGCTGGTTCATGCCTGTGTCGGCGGGATATGCAGCACGCAGGTCGAGATTACTATCACTCAGCCGCAGGTGCTCGAAAAAATAGAGCTTGCCATCGCCGAGACGGAATTGATGGTCGGCGACACGACGGAAGTAACAGTGACCGCGGTGTATGAAAGCGGGGATACGGAAGATATAACGCTCGTTTCGGAATTCTCTTATGTCGGCGTCGACAGCACGGAGAGCGGATCGGTAAGCATCGAGGATGGAATCCTGAAAGCGGTATCGAAGGATATCGTCGAGGTCACGGCGGCTTATGAAGGCATGCAGAGCAACGGCGTTGTCGTCGAGATCGGGCAGGCCGAGCCTGAAATCGTGTCTATCAATCTTACGGCTGATGCTTATGAACTGCTCGTCGGCAATTCGACGCAGCTTCATGTTTACGCGATATATGATGACGGCGAACAGGTTGAGATCACGGATGATTCGGAACTGGAGATAGTGCAGACGGACTGCTGCAAGGTTGGCGGCGGCATAATCGAGGAAGGCGTTTTCAAAGCGACATCGGTGGGGCAGGTTTCGATTATTGCCCGTTTCAATGATTTGAGCAGTTCGACGATCAGCATCCAGGTCAAGAGTTGTGAGCCGGAGCTGAAATATATCTCTGTCAAGGTAATGCCTTCCTGGATCGAGATTCACGAGACAACAATGATTTATGCTTACGGCCATTACTCGGACAATGCGATGAAGAATATCTCGTCCGAAGTCGAATGGGTGTACGACGAAAGCGAGGGCAACCTCGAAGACAGCGGAAAATTTTTCCCGTACCGGGTAGGCAGGATCGAATTCCAGGCGAAGTATAACGGACTTGAGTCAAACGTCGCGGTGCTGACCGTCACCGAGAAGAAACTGATCTGGGTGGGTATATTCCCGGAATATATCAGTCTTTTACAGCCGCTTCCCTGCCCGCACGATTATGGATACATGTATTGCTACAACAACAATTACATCAATCTCGGCGACAGCGGAAAGTTTTATGCTATCGCGGATTATAACGACGGAGACTACAACAAGAATGTCACGAATAGTATCGAGGTGTGGGAGATCGGCGACTCGACGATACTGCGCGACGACGGTAATGGCAGGATCACAGCGCTGAAGACCGGCACCACGAGCGTCAGGGCATACATAGACGGCGTGTGGAGTGAAACAGTGTGGGTTCAGGTTATCGACACGAGCAGCGACCGATTCCTGCTGCTCGAATATTCCAACAGGCCGTCGATAGTTAGAACCGGGTCTGCGATTGCTCTGCACGCGACATACTACGAGCGTATCGATCCCGACTCCGGTGTTTATGCGCCGCCGTACTCGGTCATGGGAAACTATGTCGAGGTTCCGCAGTACACCGCGAGAAAGGTGACGCAGGTGGCGGATTGGAGTATTGATGATACCTCGATAGTCAGCTTTGACTCCGATAAAAAATTGTTCAGGGGCGAGTCTGCCGGAACCGCGAATGTGAATGCGGAATACGACGGGCTGGTGTCCAACACCCTCGATATCGAGGTATGGGACCCCGCGGAAGTGAATTACTGTGATACGACAAAGCCGAATCTGGCCGACTGGACGGATAACCTCACGATCGCGCAGCTTTCCACGGATTGCGACCGGTACTCGCAGTCCGACGAGATCACGGTGAGCTTCTCGGCGCTGCTCAAGGATTACCTGTCACGCGGAGTGCTCGACGTCTGCCTCGACCTGTTCATATACGATTCGGAAGGCAATCTTGTGAAAACATTCAGGAACTCCGACTGCACGCCGACGCCGCTGTCACGGGCTGTGCAGGGCTACACTCCTGTTTATGAATATACGACCGGCTGGGATCAGGTGGGCGACGATATGAACCTGGTTCCGCCCGGGGAGTATACCGCCGTCGCGCGGTTCTACATCCTTTACTGTCCTGTTCTCAAGGTGAAATTCACAATCGAGTAGGACGGGGCATAGCAACACGGCGCCCGAGACTGTTGAAAAAATGTATCGTAGAGAATCTGCCATCCTGCCCGGAGTAAAGGGTTTTGTTTCTCTGCGCTTCCAGCGGGGAAGATGTAAGCTATTATAAAATGCTGTTCGGCCAGTTTCAGATATTGGTTGCCCTGATGCCGAACTCTTTTTTACAGGCTTCGCATCGAACTTTTTTGCCGCGCCATTCCACCGGAATATCTGTAAATACTTTTCCGCAGGCCGGGCATTCAACGTTAATAAAAAATCGCGCCGGGTTGCTTTCCATTTCAGCGACAACATTTTTTATCCCTTCGATGGTTTTTCTGTAACGGTTGCCCGAGAATCGCACAATGCAGTAGGAAGCGGCTATATCTATTGCTGATATCAAGCTTAAGCCGAAGTGATATGCGATCCGGAACGCCAGATCATCGCTGCCTGAGAAGATAAAAGAAACGATAACTGCGGCTGCCCTGATAACGGCTATAAAGAAAAATTCGCGAAATATAAAACTTGAAATAAGATAGAAAATAAAATTGCCTTTTATCACCACGGAAAGGGTGCCGCGCGAGGTCAGTCGGGCGGTTCCACAGAAATGTCCCAACGATAACAAATTATTTTGCGGTGTGGCAAACAGGAGAGTGTTGTTATCCGAAAGCTGCGATATTTCCAGATTTTTGCTCTTGAAATACCTGGCAATCACGGTGATCAAACTGCTTTTATTCCTGATTTTCACCGGCACATCTGCTTTTTTGAGAAGAAACCCTTTTTTTGCCATGATATCCTGGCTTTTCAGGGGCATCAATTCCAGAGTGCTTAAAGTGAACATAAAAAGTATAAACCAGGTCATCGACATTAGCCTGCTCCGAATGTCACCGATGTATTAGTTGGTATTATTGCTTGGGCATTAGCTTATTGTCAATATTATGGCAGCATAATGCGGCGATGACAGCAGTTCGCAGGTGAGGAAAACAAGAAGCCGCAGGCATACGGGCACAAGCCGATTAATGTTTTTTGCAAGATTATCTAAAGACATGGAGAATTGTCGAAGCGTGACACTTCATAAATTATTCGCAAAACAGTTGTGTGTGCCACACAGTGTATATCTTTGATTCTCAGGCGTTGTTTTCGGAGAGTGAGTCGCTGTCCGAGCGGAGCAGGCGCGCGCTGTTGAGGACCACGAATACCGCGCCGCCGTTGTGGAGCACCGCGCCCATGAGCGGGTTAATGATGCCGAACGATGCAAGCGCGAGCATGATAACGCTGAAGCCGGCGCCGAAAAGGACGTTGGTGTTGATCGTGCTTCGCGTCATGGATGACAGCCGCATCATCTGCGGCAGCCTGTTGAGGTTGTTGGTCATGAGAGCGATGTCTGCGCTGCCGAGCGCCACCTCGTTGACCATTGCGCCGATGGACACTCCGACGTCCGCGCCCGCGAGCGCGAGCGCGTCGTTCACGCCGTCGCCGACCACCATCACTTTGTTGCCTTTCGCGCGTTCGCTTTCCACGAGCTGTAGTTTCTGTTCGGGCAGGACTTCCGCGATGTAGTCGTCGAAGCCCAGTTCATCGACGACTTTTTCCGCGACCGATTGTTTGTCGCCGGTTGCGAGCACGAGCCTTTTCACGCCGAGTTCGCGCACGGCCTGCAGCGCGGCTTTCGCTTCCGGTCTCGGCCTGTCCGCCATCTCTATCGCGCCGAGCACCATGCTGTCAACTGCGAGGTAAACCACTGATGTTTCGGTATTTATTTTCGGCCCGCAGTCCAGGCCGAGTTCCTTGAACCACTCGTGCCTTCCGAGCCGGATCAATCCGTCCCCGGTTTCGGCGGTCATGCCGAGGCCTGCGTCTTCGAGAATCTGTTTTGCGGGTTCGACGCTTATGCCGCGTGAACGTGCCTCGGCGAGCACTGCCTTCGCGACGGGGTGGAGCGATCCGAACCCGCAACGCGCGGCTGTGCCGAGCAGCTTTTCCTCTGTCACGCCCGCATGCGGATGCAGTTTTGTGACCGACAGCAGCCCGAGCGTGACCGTGCCGGTTTTGTCGAGCAGAACAGTGTTTATTTCTGAAACCGTTTCGAGGAACCCGGTGCTTTTGATCAGAATGCTGAGCCGTGATGAGACGGCGAGCGCGGCAACCATGGCAGTCGGGCTTGAAAGCACGAACGCGCAGGGGCAGGAGACGACGAGGATGGTGATCGCGCGTGTTGCGTCGCTGGTCAGGAACAGCACGAGCGCGGCGAGCGTGATCACGATCGGGAGGTAGTAGGCGGCGTAGCGTTCGAGCATTTTTGTCACGGGGGCTTTCGATGATTCGGCCTCGCGCAGCAGTTCGAGCACCTTGCCGAGCGCGGTATCTCCGCCGGTTCCTGTAACCTCGATTTTGAGCAGCCCGTTGAGGTTGACCGTGCCGGCGAACACCGGGCTTCCGGGCGATACGTCTTCATAAACCGATTCGCCGGTGACGGGCGCCTGGTCGACCGATGATCTGCCTTCGATCACCGAGCCGTCGGCGGGGATGGTTTCGCCCGGCCTGACGATAATCAGGTCGCCTCTTTTCAGTTCGTCGGGAAGAACCTTGCGTTCTGAATCTCCGTCGAGCAGGTTGGCTTTTCGCGCGTTCATGATCCGCAGCCTGTCGATTGCGGCCTGTGCGCCGAGTACGCTTCGCTCTTCAAGGAAATGACCGATCGCGATGAAAAGCGGAACCAGCGTGGCTGTTATGTAGTCGCCCTTCGCCATTGCGCCGAGCACCGCGAGCGAGACCAGTTGTTCGGTATAGTTTTCAGGCGATTTCGAGAAGAAGCCTTTTATAGCCTCAGCGAAAATGGGGATAGAAACGGCAAGCGCGGCGAATGCGTTGATCAGCGAAGCTATTTCGGCCTGGTCGGGCTTGAGTTTGCCGAGGATGTAGCCGACGATGAGCAGACCGCCGCCCATCAGCGCCGAGCCCAGCCTGATACCCAGCCGCAGCCGCTCCGCGCTCGACAGCGATGTCTTCGCCGACTCTTCCAGAAACTGTTGTGGTGACACGCTGGTGCCGATGCTCAATTCCGATTCTCCGTTTTCTACTCGCCCGGTATCGCGATTCTCAACTGGTCGTACCTGTCGCTGTACTTGCCTCCGGCAGGCACGGGGATGATTGCCGCGCGGCCGCTCCAGCCGATCGAGCCTTCGATCGCCTCGCGGTAAAGACGCTCGCGCACAACCCTCGGGCTGTCTTTGTATTCGGTTACAATTTCCCTGAATGCGCCGGCCTCGCCCCTGGCCGTCGCAAGAAGGTCCGCCGCGTATGCGTCAGCCTCGCGAAGCATTGCCTCGCGCTCGGCCTCCGCCCTCGGGATTTCCTCCTCCATATAACTGTTTGACTCTTTAATCTTCGTTTCTCTATCTATGAATGCGTTCTGCACGTTTTTGAAATCCTGCATGACATGTCTCGGCGGCACGATCTCGTTCAGTTCCACCGCCTGGATCACGATGCCCGAATTCACCTGGTCGAGCCTTGCCTGCGCCCGTGTCAGAACCGCGGTGGTGAGCTGTTTTTTCCCCTCGGTCAGAACATCATCGACCGACATTTCGCCGACTGTGCGGACCATGCTCGCCATTATCACGTCTCGGAGCAGGTTCTCCGGCTCCTGTTGCCTGAACGAGTATGCCACCGGGTCGGTTATCTGGTATTTTATGGTGATGAAAGGCTGCACGACATTGCTGTCGCCGGTCAGGCAGTAGCCCTCGCGCTCCGGGTCGATGCTGCCCGTGTTATAGTCCAGTTCCGCGAGAGATCTCGCCTCGCCTTCGAGCTGTTGCGCGTTGTAGCGCAGATCCTGGATTTCCATTTCGTAAATTCGCTTGATCTTCACCCTGATGATATTGTCGATCGGCCTCGGGAACGCGAACAGAAGCCCGGGCTGCTTAATGTGTTCCGCCGGGCTCGCGCCCGCGGGTTTCCCGAACCTGAGCACGATCGCCACCTCGTCGCTCTTGATCACGGTGGTGTTTGAAAAACAGTACACAGCCACCAGCACCAGCACGATCCAGCGCAGGAATTTGAACCCGGTGTCGAGCGACTCCAGCAGCGGTCTTGAGAATGATGCTTCGGCTTTGTTTTGCTTTTCTTCGATCATACTTTTATTGTCGAATCTCCCGGCGGCCCGGTTTATTTGTTCTTGTTCGGCTCCTTGCTTTTCAGGTAATTGAACGGAGCGCTGTCGGTTCGCAGCACGATGGTTGTCTGGTTTCCGATGAGTTTGTTGAGTGATTCCAGTGAGCGGGTGAATTCATAGAATTCCGGGTCAACCGAGTGTGCCTCGGCGTAGATGCGCGCGGCCTCGGCTTCCGCCTCGCCTTTGATCGTGGCGGCTTTTTCGCGCGCCTCGGCCCGGATGCGGGCGGTTTTAAGATCGGTCTCCGACCTGATCTTAGATGCCTCGCGCTCGCCTTCCGCGCGGTATCTCGCCGCGTACTGCGCGCGCTCGGCCCGCATCTGCGCGAACACGTATTTCACGTTCTCTTCCGGCAGCGACAGCCGCTTGAAGCCCACCTGTTCGACCAGTATCCCGTATTTGTCGCTCACTTCCTGCTGCACGTTGTCCAGAATATCCTTTTCAATTTCTTCAACCTTCAGGTCTTCCGGGTTTGTCGAGACGAGCGCGCTGAGGTCATGCTTTCCGAGCGCGTTGATCTTTGCGTTTGTGATAATGCCGTCGAGTTTCGAGTCCGCGGCGATGGTCGTGCCGATCGACTGGAAAAACCTCAGCGGGTCTTTGACGCTCCAGACGATGTAGCTGAGCAGGATGGTGTTGCGTTTGTCGCGCGTGAGCATCTCGGTCTGCCGCGTGTTGAACACCCGGCTCCGCGCGTCGATGATGTTCGCCTTCTCGAAAGGCCAGGGCAGTTTCGAATACAGGCCGGCGTTCGTGACCACTTTGACGGGTTTGCCGAACCGCGTCACGACCGCCATGCGGCCTTCCTGCACCTGGAAGCTGAAAATGTAGAAGCATATCGCGCCGACTACCGCTAACCCGGCGATGACGCGAAGCAGATTTTTGATCATAACCGATCCTCCCGTGGATCAGAAATCGGACTGGTAGTTTTTGCGGAAATCGAGCCACAGCGTTCCGCCCGCGCCCTCGATGCGATCGTCTACAATGAAAATCTTTTTCATCTTAAGCGCTGTTTCCAGTCCTTCGAGCTCGCGCCTCAGCCTGTAAATCCCCGGCGCGGCGCTGTACTGCTTTTCAAGCGTTGTGAACTGTATTGCTTCTCCGCGCGCTTCCGCAAGCCGCGTGGCTTTTTGCGCCTCGGAGTTGTTTATCGTCCATATAGCCTCCGCCTCGGACATCGGAAGCGATTCCATCCTGTATGCGTTGGCGTTGATTATCCTTGTTTTCTTATCCACCTGCGAGCTGACGACCGACTGGTAATCCGGCGCGATCGCAACCGGCGGGTGCAGCCCTTTGAGGTAAAAGTCTATGATTTCGATCCCCAGATTGTCCCGCTCGACTGCTTTCTGGATATTGTCGTGTATCCTCTTTGAAATTTCATTTACGTTGTCGCTGAGCACGTCGTCCAGGCTCCTGCCCACGGTTTCTTTGAGCAGCACCCGGTAGGCGATCACGTTCAGCGCCTCCTCGGGGTTCTGGCATGTGTAAATGTAATCGTAGGCGTTGTTGATCCGCCACGCGAGATCGGCGTTCACCGTTATGAGATCGCGCCCGTCGCCCAGCATGAGGCTGAACTCGGTTTCCGCGTGCGGCTTGGTCCACAGCAGGCTCCGCGTCGGGTCCGCGCCCTCGTAGCCGATGCTCATCACCCGCACCCTGTGAACCGGCACGCGCACTATCCTGTCCACCGGCCACGGGTAGATCACATGCAGTCCGGGCTGCAGGGGTTCTTTGCTCAGCGGGTTTCCGAACCTCTCGTGGATTCCCTGCTCGGTGATGTCCACCATGACGAGGCTGCTGCAAAGCCAGCCGATGATAACGAGCAGGGCCGCTATCGGCGCGAGCGATCTTTTAAAGAAGGTGAGCGCCCATGTGCTTTTAAGGTTTATTCCGAAATATTCTTCAATGCTCGAAAACAGGCTCGACACCGGGTTGGTCTGCGACACCAGCGCGCGGAGCGTGAGCAGGTTGAGCGGAACCAGGATTTCGCTGTAATTCTTACGAGGCGAAAAGATGCCGCCCGCGGCCCGCCCGATCAACTCGATCGCGAGAACGAGTATTCCGGCGTTCAGAACCTGGGCGGTTGTCGCTTCCCACAGCGGGAATTTCAAACCGCGCAGGAACAGCGACACGGCTGTCACGAGCATGATGAATGTGCCGAGCTTCAGCCAGTAGGAAATCCCCCGGCTTTCGGGCAAGATATCCTCGCCCAGCGTTGAATAATAGCGCGAGCCCACAACGCAGCCGAAAGCCATCAGCATGCAAAGCGCGCCGCAGGCCGTCGCCACGGTCTCCGTGGCGAGTACTCTCGACACCAGCAGGAAGAAATAAACGCTCAGCCCGGCGGTGGCAGCTCCCAGCACAAGCATCATGTAGTTTCTGAACCCGGCGCCGAATCGCTCGATGTCGGCGGCTGCGGCTTCGATTTTTGCGTTGTGCTCCTGCTCGCTTATATCCTCGGGTTTATCTTCCCGTAGCCTTTCCCACAGCCCGGCCCGCAGTTCGAGCATCTGCCTGACGATCAGTGCCAGCCCCGTGAGGATCATGAAGTACAAACCCGCGGGCCTCAGAACCCCGAGCTGGTAGATATAAGCCGGCACGAGCAGACCTGCTGCCGCCAGCCCGCTCGATATCAGCAGCCCCATGCCCGTTACTTTCAACTGGGCGGGGCTTGCTTTAATCGCTCTGGAAGATTCAATTGTTTTCCTTGCTTCTTCTTCCATGCCTTCTCCGGGTTCCGCACATTTCAACTTTCGTCTTCTCAATATCCTATTACGTCATATTCAATAATTCAACTATTTGGATATACAGAGGGGTAGTTTGACTCCCGGGCGAAACCGCCGGATTCATTTTGACAATCCGGCTTGCGGTGGAGTATCATGAATGTGCTTTTAAGTCATTAGTTCTTCTAATTAACCTGTGGAAAGGATGGCTGATCCGCTGATGAAACCGATCAAGGTGGGTGTTGCGGGGCTGGGCATGGTTGCCCAGATAATGCATTTGAGGTATCTGAAAGAGCTCGAAGATTTCGAGATCGCGGCGGTTTGCGACATCTCGAAATCGTTGTGTGATTACATCGGCGATGCGTTCGGGGTTTCGGGCAGGTACACCGACGCCGCCGAGATGATAGAAAAAGAGGATCTTGACGCGATTTTCATTCTCACTTTCTATCATTCGGAGATCGCGATCGCGGCGGCACGCAAGGGCATCCATGTTTTCTGCGAGAAACCTGTCGCGTTCAGTGTCAAAGAGTGCGACGAGATGATCAAGGCTAAAAACAGGGCCGGAACAGTTTTCATGATCGGCTACATGAAGCGATTCGACGAGGCGTTTCTGCAGGGAATGAAGATTTTCAGCGAGATGAAAAAGTCGCGCGACCTGCGCATGATCCATGTCCACGACGCCTGTTTCGCGAACGAACTGGCGCTCAAGACCATGCACAGCATCGTGAGTTTCGACGATGTGGCGCCCGGCATGCGGCGCGTGATGAGCCGGCTGATGGAGAAGCGCATAGACGAGGCGCTCGGCGGCGCCCCGAAGTTTGTCAGGAATGCGTACCGGATGCTGCTCGAAACCGGGTCTCACGACATCACGGTGCTTCGCGGCGCGTTCGGCGATCCGAAAAAAATCATCAACACGGAGATCTGGCCGAAGGGCAACTGGTTCGTTTCCACGCTCGATTACGGCGGGGATGTGAGATGCGTGTTCGACGTCGCGCGCACCGCCCGCGGCTGGGGCGACGAGCATATCACCGCCTACGGCATGACCCGCACCGCTTCCGTGGTGTTCCCGATCCCGTTCAACCAGAACGAGCCGACGATCGTCAGGGTCACGGACATGGAAGGCGACGCGACGGTCGCTCGCGAGATCGTCCCGTCATACGCGGAATCGTTCCGGAACGAACTGCTGCATTTCGCCGATTGCATCAGGAAGAAAAAGACCCCGCTGACGTCGCTCGAAGAGGGCAGGCTGGATACGATTCTGATGCAGAACATGATAAAGAAATTCAAAACCCGCGCATAGTTGCAATTCGGGCGCGATTCTATATATCATTTAAAGTAGCGTTGAAAACGGCGGACAGGATAATAATGAAAAAACTTCTGAAATATCTCATGCTTGCCGCGATTGCAGTATCGGCGTTCGCGCCGGGGTTCTGCGGCGCGGACCAGGACGGAACCATCAACCTGGTCGGGCCGGAAGCGGTGTGCGTGGTAGACGGCGATTTCGACGGCGTGTACGAGCCGGGCGACGAGATAGCGGTGTCGCGGTTCAACAAACAGTTCGCGTTCGGCGAAGTCGTCGGCGTGAAAGCAAGCTACATGGTGGTCAAAATCAAGAGCCGCACGAATGAGTATTTCGTGAAACCCGGCGATATAGTTCACGAGCCGATCGTCGAGCACGAAGAGATCGAGACGCTCAGGGCGACTATCGATCCGCCGGTGATCGAGGAGCAGGTCGAAGAGGAAACCGCGCCGGAGGAAAAGGCTGAAGAAGAAAAGAAGCCTGTAAAGATTGAGCCGATCACGGTCCAGACCAATCCGGACGACGGGCTTTCGATCGAGGAGCGGCTGCAGATGCTTCAGTTGCAGTCGGAAGGCGCGGCCACTTCAGGGATCGGCGGGGACACGGGAAAGAAAGAAAAAGAAGATACGGTTAAGACCGGCGGCGGCGAGAAACAGAAAGCTACCACCAGCAGCCGAAGGCGCAGAAAATCATCTGAGTAGAATCATCAGAACTGAACCGGGACATGGCGGCGGGATCGCTGAAAGACGATGCGGCGGTCGTGTGATTCGTGTATATGAAAATCGATAAAGCGACTATCCTTTCGGAGTTCAGAACCAACGGCGCGGAAGAACTGCTGCCGATGGTCAGCCGCTGCCAGGCGACTCTTCTGTACGAGGACGACGGGAAAATTCTCGGTGTCATGAGCGCGTGCCTCGTCAACGCGACGGAGGACGCCGCGTGGAATGTTATTCTCGACTATGACAGCTATCACCGCTTCATGTCCGGCATAAACGTCTCGCAGGTGATTTCGAGGAACGATAACGAATACGTTGTGAAATTCGAGGCGGGACTCAAAATCATGGGCGTGGGCGCGATTGTGAAATACACCTACAGGCTTGTTGTCGAAAAACCTTACGCTAACGTTTTCAACGCCGCGAACGGGAAGCCGATCGGCTACTGGGCGGTGTTCCCCGCCGGCGATCCGGGGCAGGTCGTCATCGTGCATGCGGATGTCGCGAAAGATATTAAGAATATCAACAACTTTGTCCGCTTCCTGATTCAGACTATGCCGACCGCGGAGATCGGGCTGCACATCTCGCCCGTCGTCATGATGGTCAACCGCATGAAGAAACGCATCGAACAGGTCCACGCGGGATAGTCGCCTGGCGGCCCAGGCCGCTCTTTGTCCTTTTGCGTACTCACTTCGTGGATGGATCAGGCTTGAAATATTTTAGTGTGTCTTTTGTCGTGTCATTGCTCGGCGGCCTCGGGCCGAATAGGCCTCCGGCGGTTCAAGGGGGGCTTTTGAAAAAGCCCCCCCCTTGAAAATCCCCGCAAAACTTTTCGAACGCGAAGCGGCAGGCACCGCCTGTTTTTGTCCTTTTATGTATTCGCTTCGTGATTATGTAGCTGTTTGTAAATACACCTTAATGTTTCTTGTCAGTTATTACCATCGGCTTCCAGCGCCGCTTAGCGCTTCGCTCGACTTTTACGGGCAATCCATAAAGAACATCTCCCGCTGAAGCAAGACCTTAGCGTATCTTTTGTTCTGTCATTGCGAGGAGTGAGACATGCCTGTCGCATGTCGAACGACGCGGCAATCCCGACTTTTACGGGTAATCCATGTGACACGCACCCGCTGAAGTGTGCATGTCTTATCTGGATTCCGGCTGACTGCATGCCGGAATGACGAGCGCGGGGGGATTAGTCTGTTGTCATTCCTGCGAAGGCAGGATGGGGTTTTGGGATAGACGCTTAATGTAAAAATATCCTCTGGTGTGCCACGTACAAAGTGCCTTTGATCGCTCCCATCGTCCGCGGTGGGAGCGCGGAATATACCTTAATGTTTCTTTTTCGTTCCCATGCTTCGCGTTCATTAATTTACCTGTCATTTCCATATCTCACTTCAACTTCGGGCGCAGAGCGCCCGGCTATCGCGTTACGACGCAGAGCATCGTAACGATGAATGTTGCATCAGGCGTGGTTAATCTGGAGTGCGATAATTTATTATCGCTTTCATCGCCGGGAATTCATTCCCGGCACATAATAAACAAACGCAGCAATGAATCGCCGCAATCCAAAAAAGGCTTCTTACTTCATACTCACTTCGTAGACGGCTTAATCTTGAAAATACCCGGGTATATCTGTCATGTTATTGCGAACGACGCGGCAATCCCGACTGTGTGCTGTTGCTCAAGTAACGGGTATAGAGAAGAAAAGACCGGATCCCCGACAAAGACATTCAGGGTCGTCAGTGATAGACGAAGACGGGGAGGGGGATATTGCCCGACATGTAAGATCGTTTCAGGGCAATATTCCCCGCAGGATGGGGTTTTGAGACAGGCTTATATTACTTAACGATTATTTCGTTGTTCTCTTCTATATCGCAGCAGAAAGACGGATTGCGATAGTTGTTTTTAAGCAAAAGCTTATTGCCTTCGATATTTATCAGAACCTGAGGGAACGCCGTTCCTTTGACGCGCACGAACCGGCTGCCGGCCGGTCCGAACTGTGCCGTGAATCTTCGCAGGTCATTGTTCACACGTTCGCTGATGTTCTTCAGCCCCGTAAGCTTTTTCTTCTGCGCCTTTATTGTTTCGAGAAGTTCCATGTCCGGTCTTCTGCGGTCGATTTTGCGCACCATGCGGTCGATCCCGGCACTGCATTTGGACAGTTCGCTGTCGATGCGGTTTTTCTGTCTCGTGAGCAGTTTCCTGAGCGGCTCGCCGCTTTCAGCGTCCAGTTTTTCGAGCGTGATTTCTGTTCTGGCGTGTGATTCGGAGCCGAGGTTGCGGGTTTCGATGATGTTCTGCGCCCGCACTTTGCCGCCGATTATGCTGCCCCGCGGACCTGATGTGATGACGCTTCCGCCGCTTGTTATGTCGGAATATCGTATAACCTGTTCGGTGACAACATCACTGCCCGCCTCGACTGTTGCCTGCTGAATGAATTTCGCGGTGACGTCACCTGCGGCGATGATGCGGGCCTTGCCCTGTCCCTGTACGCCGAGTCTTATGTTAATATCACCGGCGCGCGACTCGATTGTTGCGCTTTCCACTCCGCCGTTGATCTGTATATTGCCGTCCGCCCGAACCTCGAAAGCGTCGCGCACAAAACCTTTGACGATGACGATGCCGGAGAAATCGATGTTGCCGGTAGAATAATCGACATCGCCGTCGATGTAGTAAATATTCTCAACATTCACCGCGTCATGACGTATGAACACATGGCCGTCGTGCTCCGCGCGAAGCTCAGTTCCGTCCTCGGAAAGCACTGTGCCTTTGCCGGTTTTTATCCTGATGTCCCTGCCGCGCGAAGCCTCGACCGGGTGGCCCCTCACGTCGGTTCCGTTCACTCCGTCGGTCGCCGGTTTTTTTATAACCAGCAGGTCGGCTGCGCGAACATTGGTAATGGCATCGAGATTTTTATAATCCATGTCACCGGATTCAAGCAGTTTTGGCGTCAGTGATTTACCGGTGTCGAAAACATATTCTATCGATGCGTTCCTTCCGGGCTCCGGCTTTATCCCTTCGGCAACAACAGCGAGGTGTCCGAACATCTTGTTTTCGACCATGCTACGTGCCGTTTTCATGCCGTCGGGCGGCCTGATGCCCTGTTTGTCGAGCTCATCCTCGACCTCCCGAATTCTTATCCGCCCGCTCTCATCCGTCGAGCAGGTCACCATGTATGCGCGCATCCCGTCGCGGGATATCTTGATGTTCACGCGGTCACGGAACGGGTTGGGAACTTCGCCGAGCCTGATCCAGCGTCCCGGCGCTTCCACCATGATATTCCTGACCTCTTCGAAGTTCGCGACCTCGATCCTCATATCGTCGAGAACGGTTTGCACATGCTCGAAAACCGCGTCGGTCGGCTCGATCCCCGGAAGCAGCCTTATGTGTGTTTCGAACAGAAGATATTTTATTGAAAATTCTCCGAAAAGCCCAAACGATCCTTCGTCGCCCGGTGACTCGACTACAGTGTACAGCGGCCCTTCCTCGACAACCTCGCATTCCTCGATCGCCGCGTCGATATCTATGCCGTCGAAATCAAACCCGGTGTCCGGTTGCTGTTCGGCGTGCGTTTCTTTTTCCTGTTCAAGAGGCTCCGCGTTTTCATTCTCCGGCGCGGGCGCGGGGGCTGTATCGGGTGTGAACGCCGGCTCCGGGGTGACGGTCCTCCCGGTCTCATTCTCTGAAAGGGCCTCTTCAGGTTGCGAAACAGCTTCTTCAGGCAGATCATGATCCGCAAGCAACTCGTTCGCCCTGTCCGCGTCGGGCGGATTCTCACTGCGGGACATGGCTGTCCTGCCGCTTTCCTCGAAGAGAGAAAGAAGATCGTCCTCGAAACTGCCTGAAACCTGTTCGGCGGCGGCGGTGCCACGCACCCATTTCTCTACGTCGGCGGCAAGGAATTTTATCTCCCCGCGCAGCCTGAACGCCGGAAGACCGCCGTTTATTACAAGGTCCGCCAGTCCCCCTGCATCGACGCCGAGCGATTCCATCGTTTCCAGAACGTCCATCAACAGCCTGTCCAAGATAGTAAAACTCCCATCAGTAATGCGGATTAAGAATTATATCACACATAATGACAGACAATCCTTAAAAAGCAATTTGTGCGGACACATGTCACGGCTGAGAAACCCGGCGGTCTGTCGAGTGAAAAAGGAGTGGAAACCCGGCTCAGATGCCGTGTTCCTTTTTTGTTTTCTCGTAGCTTTCGATCCAGTTCTTTTCCAGCACGGGCCAGATGGCTTTCTCGACCAGATCTCCGAAGATCGGCATCTTGATTTGCAGCACGCCGTCCACGAATTGCGAGGTTTTGTTCGGGGCGACTTCTTTGTAGCCCCAGTATCCTTTGCAGACAAAAACGTTTCTGAAAGCGTAAGGCTTGATTTCAAAATCGTAGTGCAGGGTATTGGGGTCCCATGTGCTGATCTCGCGCCATGTGAGCATTTCTGGCTTGACGAGATGCTGAACCGCGCGGGGGATTTTGCCGTGGGCGCAGAAGTCCATCTTGACGTGTATCCTGCCGTCGGGGTGATCCTTGCGCTCGACGAGCGTTATCGATGAGACGTTTTCCATCGAGTTGAGAAAATATTCCACGTTTCCTATGTTGTTGTAAACGCAAACGTCGAGTGTGCGCTTCATATCCGCGTCGAAAATATATTCCGCTTTGAGTTTCATATCGCCTCCCGGTGCTGAAATATCGGCGCGGGCCATGCGGCACGCGGTACGATAAAGATAATTTATGATGTGATTAAATTCAACAAATATTATTTAACGGGCTGCTCTCCCGGCAACGGCCTCCGGCGGCTCAAGGGGCGCTTTTGAAAAAGCGCCCCTTGAGAATCCCCGCAAAACTTCTTGACCGCGAAGCACAAAGCGGCGCTTTCTGCGCCGCTTTGCGCTTCGCTCGGCTTTCACGGGTAATCCATGTGACACGTTGCCCAATGAAGTGTTACCTTAATGTAAAAATACTATCTGGATTCCTGCCGACAACATGCAGGAATGACGACAGGCCGGCCTGGCGGCCCAGGCCGCTCTTTGCCCTTTCACATACTCACTTCGTGGATGGTTTGTATTTGTTAATATACCTTAGCGTATCTTTTGTCCTGTCATTGCTCGGCGGCCAAGGCCGCTCTTTGCCCTTTTAAGGATTTGCTTCGCGAATAGGTTGTATCAGTGAATTCACCTTAGTGTGCCTTTTGTCATGTCATTGCGAGGCAGGCACCGCCTGCTTTTTGTCCTTTTACATATTCACTTCGTGTATAGTCTGTTTTCATGAATATACCTTAATGTTATTTGTTCTGTCATTGCGAGGAGGGAGCCGGGCCTGTCGCCCGGTGAACGACGCGGCAATCCCGACTGTGCGGACTGTCAGTCCGCATATCTTTTGTCATCACAAACGCTATCGTCATTCCCGGCCCATAACAAAAAAGCCCCGCGGGGAACGCGGGGCCTCTGTTGCTTATCCATTATAAATAATTACGATCTCATCACCTTGATTTCCATGTCCGACACTGGGTATGAAGAGCAGGGGTGGAAGAACCCGAACTTTTTGTGAGCGAGTCTCCGACCGTCATTTTCAGGGCTTATGAAAACATCGCCGGACATCAGGAGCGAGTTGCAGACACCGCACTCGCCGGACCTGCATTGTGACGGCGGGGCCAGACTCGCGCGCTCCATCGCGACCAGCACGGTTTCGGTCGCCTTCGCCGGAATAGTGTGTTTCCGGCCCGCGATGTTCACTGTAAGATCGAACGTTTTGTCCGCGAGCTCTTTCGGGAACGAGTCGAAGACCGTGACGTCGCCGATCTCGCCGAAAACCTCGCGCCTGATGTGCTTGTGCTGAAGATTGAAGGTTGCGAGTTCTTTTTTCAGGAACTCGTACATAGCCTGCGGGCCGCAGATGAAGAATGTTTTGCCGGTGATATCTCCGGCGAGTTCTCGGATGCAGTTCGCCGACATGAACCCTGTCGGGCCGCACCATTTTTCATCCGGTTCGCTGCATACGAGATGCACGCTAAGTTTCTCCGGCGCCTGCTTTGCAAGCTCCTGGAGCTCGCGGTCGAATATTATTTCATCGGCAAGCCTGATGCCGTAAAGCAACGTCATCTTCACGTCGAGATCGTTCTCGATGATGTCCTTCGCCATAGCCCTGAACGGGGTGATGCCGCTTCCGCCGGCGAGCGCGATTATCTCGTTGGAGTCGCGCAGGTCGTCGTAATAGAAAAACCCGCATGGACCGGAGGATGTCAGTTTTGTTCCGACTTCCCACTCTTCCCAGACGTGCTGTGTGAAAAAGCCGCCGTCCTTTTTGTTGATGGTTATCTGGTAGAAGCCGCCGTCAACCGCGTCGTTGGGCGATGAAGAGATGGAGTAGGGGCGTGATATGCTGACGCCCCGGACTTCGGAACGGAGGCTGAGATACTGCCCGGCGCGGAAGAACGGCAGCTCTGCGGCGCCGTCAGCCGATTTCATGATGAACGATTTCGTAGTCGGCGTTTCGTAATTGACACTTGAGATCACGAGTTCGAGCCTGCGCGGGTGCAGCTTCGATGCGAGGTCGCGCACATGGTCGAAAGGCGCGGGCGCATCGGACGCGCTCTTGATCCGCTTGTTTCTCTCCGGCAACAGGCCGATCAGGGATGCCATATCCCTGGCGCTGTCGAATATATTTGACTTTTCCATATTATTTGCCTCCCAGGTTCTTGAGAGCGATCTGGCCCGCGGCGCGACCGGAAAGGATCGAGCTGCTGAAGCCGTGGCCGATGAAGGAGTAGCCGCCGGCGAATGTCAGGCCGTCTATGTACTGCTCGTTTTTCATGTTAAGAATTCTGGTGATGGGCGCATCCCACGGGTCGAGCTCGTAGCCGTAAATCCCGCCGCCGTAGGTGTTGCCGTATCGGGAAAACGTTGCAGGCGTCGCCACCTCGATCTCCTCGATGTGCGGCCTTATCCGCGTGCCCGTCGAAGACTCGAACACGTCAATGATGTCGCTCGCGATGCTGTTTTTCAGCTTGAAGTAATCACGCGGCTTCACATCCTTCCACGTGTCCATCATGAACAGCGTGGTGAACGAAATTATCGTCGTCCCCGGAGGCGAGCAGTCCGGAACTGCGTTGTTCAGGCAGATGGTCGCCTGCATGTCGGGGTTGCTCAGCCTGTTCATCGAGCCGTAAATATCGTCGGTGTTCATCGTCTTCGAGATGAAGAAACCGTAATCTTTAATCCCGAGTTCTTCGGGCGATTTGTTCAGGCCCAGGTAGAGAACGAACCCGCTGCCGCCGTGCTTTCGCGCGTTGGAATATTTGTATGCGATCTTCGGCACCTCGTTTTTCGGATAGACCATTTCGTTGAACGCGACGGTCGGGGATGCGTTGCAGATCACCTGTTTTGTCTTGATCGTGTCGCCGGCAGCGGTTTCGACGCCGGTCACCTTTCCGTTTCTGACGATGATCCGTTCGACCATCGTATTGTACTCCACATGGCCGCCGAGCTCGCGGATGCGGGCTTCCATCGCGTTTGCGAGTTCCTGCGCGCGCATCCTCGGCACATACGCGCCGTATTTCATGTAGTCGATCAGCATCGCCGCCCAGATGGTGAACGACAGCCTGCTCATCGGAATCCCGAGGTAGCACCAGTACGGGTAGAGAATCTTAACCGCTTCGTCCGGCAGGTTGAAACGTTTCGTGACCTCGTCCACCGTGCAGGGCACCGTTTTGAGAAACCTGCTCATTTTCTTTGCGTTTTCTGCAATCTCCCGGGCGGGCTTATCGGACGATTTCATGAAATCCGTGAAGTCGCGTAACAGCTTCTCCGGCGGCTTATTGATCCGGTTCATCATTTCCAGCGCGTCGGATACATCGATGCAGAAATCGAAATACTCGTCAATAGCCTCGCGGCTTCCGGGCACTCGCTGAGCGATGGTGTCCTTGAACGCTTCGATACCGAACGGGAGCGTGATGTCCAGCCCCTCGCCGTACAGGATAAGCCTGTAAGCTTCCGGGACAGGCAGCCACTCGATATCGCATTGCGATTCATCTTCAAGGAATTTGCGAACACCGCCTTTGCGGTCCGCCGGGCCAATGCTCGACAGCTCGTGCAGCGACGCCTCGAACTCGAACCGGCCGCGGACGAAACTGGTCGCGAACCCGCCGGGCACATTGTGCTGTTCGAGCAGGAGCGTCCTGACGCCTTTCGAAGCGAGCTTCAGCGCGGCGCCGAGCCCGCCGTTGCCGCCGCCGATTACAACGACATCATAGGATGAATCAATGCTCTGATTTTGTTTTCCCGCCATATGTGAATCTCCTTTGATACCAGTCTGAGAATATTATCTCAATTGATATTAGAAGTCAAAAAAAGCTTGCGGTGCCGGCCCGCTTCAGCATGGACGCATAATTTACGTTGACCACCGGCTCCATGTCTGATAAATTCTAATCAGGATTTCTCACAGAGAAATCGGAAAACCGCGATAAGGCCAATTCTACTGCGTCACAGCGGCGATTCGGGATCGGTTACATACGCAACAGTAAGCTCCCTCGCCACTCACTTGCTGTTCCTTGTATTATCAGCCTTTTCACGGTTTTTAGCCTGCACCGGTAATGCAGGTTAATTCTGTTACGACAAATATCAGGGAGAACTGCATAATGCTCAAGACAAAGATAACCGAATTGCTCGGCATCGAATACCCGATCATCGGCGGCACCATGATGTGGCTGTCCACCGGCGAGTTCATCGCCTCGGTGAGCGAAGCCGGCGGGCTCGGCATACTCGCGTCTGCCATCTACCAGTCCAAAGAGGAATTCCGCGACGAGATTCAGAAAATCCGCTCGCTGACCTCGAAGCCGTTCGCCGTGAACGTCAACCTGTTCCCGTCCATGAGGCCGATACAGAACGAGGACTACATCGAAGTGCTGATCGACGAAGGCGTGAAGATAATCGAAACATCCGGGCACGAGGCGCCGGTGAAGGTTTACCCGCCGCTCAAGGAGGCGGGCTGCACGCTGATCCATAAGTGCGTCGGCGCGAAGTACGCGAGAAAAGCGCAGTCCATCGGCGCGGACGCCGTAACGGTGGTCGGCTATGAGAACGGCGGCGCGGTCGGCAACCTCGGGCTGGGCACGATTGTGCTTGTGCCGGCGGTTGTGGATGCCGTGGATATCCCGGTCATCGGCGGCGGCGGCGTTGCGGACGGCAGGGGGCTCGCCGCAGTGCTCGCGCTCGGCGCGCAGGCCGCGATCGTGGGCACGAGCCTGTTGCTGACCGAGGAATGCCCGCTGCACCCGAAGGTGAAAGAGGCGCTGCTCAATGCGGCGGAGACCGACACGAAAGTCACCATGAAGTGCATCAACGCCGCGCACCGGTTCTGGGACAACGCGGCCTGCCGGAAAGCGTTCGAGCTCGACGAGAAAAAAGCGCCGCTGCATGAGGTGCTCGAAGTCGTCAGCGGCGAGAAGGCGAAAAAGACGTTCTTCGACGGCGATCTGGACGCGGGCATACTCGCCACCGGCCAGTGCGTCGGGCTGTGCCATGAAATCAGGCCGATGAAGCAACTCATCGCAACCATGGCGCAGGACGCGGAAAAGATTCTGTCGCGTTGCTGATAAGCGCCTTCCGACAATAAATCGACAAACTTAATTGTGATGCTCTATTCGGGTTCTGTTGCAACAGAAGAATACTCAGCCGGGCTGTCCCGGCTGCCCGTGCATATAAACGAAGATTGAACGGGGGATCGCTCAAAACGTTTCCCCGTTTTGCTTATCAGCTAACCTGCGCTTCACAGCTTCCTCCACTTTGTGATACAATAACGGAAACAAGTTCTCGTTTTAATATGTTGCTGATAGGGTGTTGATAAAATATATGCTGAAAACACCATCGATATATGCGAAAAGGCTGTTGATGATAATTAATGTGGCTGTGAGGAAGAATGATTAAAGTTAATAAAAAGGAAAAAAGATCTATAGTAATTTCTTTATTGGTGTTTCTTTTAATATTGCCTTATTTAATCAATTTCAATTTTGCATCAGGAACAACTGCTCACTTTTTTCAGAAAAAATATTATGAAACAGAAAAAGTATATATGCACATACCATGGGGATGGTGGAGCCCTACTTCATTTAAATTTTGGGAACATAAAACAGATTTGAATCTGTTCGATTACAGAGGCGAAATTATGCTTACAGCTGGTAATATAGATATGGATAGGCATGTTAGAGTTGTTTTAGACAGGTGTCTGAAATATCCTGATCTATGCCAAAAAAAGCACTTTGAATCATTTTTATCTTATCAAAGAACTTATTTCTACAAAGAAGCTCCATTTAATATATGCTATCATTTTATAATACCGGAGTTAAATTATTTTATTTATATTGATGCGAATAATGAGACAGATGCAAGAAGAACACTTTCGCTGTTTTTAGACGGCATAAGGATAAAAAATAAGAATAATAACAACGCCAGATGAAGAAGCAATGAAGAAGCACGTGGCTGGAGATCTGAAGATAATGGCAATAAGTTTTGTGGAGAATTCAGAGTATTATTCGAAAATGCGGCCCGACTGTGTCGCTATATGTGTATCTGATTTGGAGTGCGATAATTTATTATCGCTTTCGCCGCCGGGAATTTATTACCGGCTAAGGATAAACCGGAGTTGCGAAGTGTCGCCGCGTTTCAAAACTTATGACTGTTGCAATATTCGGTTTTCAAAATGCAGTTGATGTTACGTTATTACTTGCCGCCCTTTGTCATTCTGTTTTTTTTCGTCTATCTGTTAATCGCTCCCGCCGGAGGACGCTGGGAGCGATTAAGAAAAGGGAAAATTGAGTCTCAGGTTGCCGTGAGGGAAGGATAAGAAATGAAATACAGAAAAATATTACGCAATCTGTTTTTGATCATCGTAACTTTTACAATACTGTGTTCGCTTTTGTTTTTAAATTACTTGAGGACAAAACCATTAAGGGGCAATTATCTGGTGTTGGAATATTCTGATGGTAATGTTGTGTTTTTCCAGGCAGGGGATAGAGAGTTCTCGAAATACCCAAATTTCTTTAATAGTTTTGTTATCGCTCAGGACTACAGAATACATGGACTCGAATCCAAGACCCTATGGAAAGTTCTTACCATGACATATAATGATTTAAAAAATAATAATGACAAAAAATGTGATTTCATAAGCAGGAGGACTTCATTAGCGAGAATAGTTTATGGAGAATTGCCCGATTGTTATAAGGAATTCACACCACCACAAAGTCTGGAGATCGGAGAGAGCTATTATACTCCTTTTGGATTCGTTCCCCAAAAAGGGAAGTATGAATATGTTTATTTTGTTCTGAGAAAATGCGAAAAAGACAATAAGGTATATATTGAAACCAACTCACCAAAAAGTTTAGTTACTAAAATAACGGAATCACAGAGCGCTTGCGATTAATAATACAAAGCCAAGCTGATCTGAGGACAGTTTGATGAAAATCGGTTAGGTATAAAATGAGATTGAAATTAAATAAGTGTTTCTACTTATATTGTATTTTATTATTAACATTTGTTGATCTATATATTAACGACATATTTGTAATTGATTTTATAAATTCTGGATCGGTTATTATTCCTCATCGTATCGAATCTTTTTTTATAACATTAATGGGGTTTTTTATTAGTAATGATATATATATTTACCTTCCAATTTCGTTCATTTGTATGGTCGGCTTGTTCAATAAAAATAAAGTTGTGGATAAGTATCTATTTTTGTCATTACTGAGCATTTTATTAATATTGATAACTGTATATATTGTTGGAATAGGTAATTTTATTCTTTCTGTCAGGGATTATATGGGAATAGATATGAAATTCGATTATACTCCTTTCGAATTTACACTTTGATAGTTTATTGCTTTTAAGGGAATAGAACCCAAAAAAGGTTGTAAAGCTTAGAGTTAAGAAAACAAGAGGTTAATATTTAATTCATTCAGTCATTCACCACTTCACAAATGATTGCCATAGAGATATAATTCAGGCATAAGTATTCAGCACAATCAGAGAATGTTAGCAGCACAAGCAGGCAAAGCAATGGATCACGCGCCTTCGCGGTGATGACAACAGGGGGGGTATGACAACAACAGGGAAGGGGAAGACAATTATAGGGGAGATTATGTCGGTGGAGAGAGGGAAGGGGATGACAGCGGAAAGTCAGGATTGCCGCGTCGTTCGCCGGGCGACAGGCCCGGCTCACTCCTCGCAATGACAGAACAAATAACATTAAGGTATTGGCCTGCCCCCAAGTTTAGTACAAGTTAAAATGTAGGGGCAGGTTCCTTTCTGGCAATATTGTTATCTTCAGCAATAAGGTACTGAGTTGAATCACTGCCCTTATGC
>Ga0116162_10000394_pt1 | contig 31558 bp, 27 predicted proteins | sample AD_UKC105_MetaG_FD_89875 | JGI IMG/M metagenome (GOLD analysis project Ga0116162, IMG submission 89875) | Active sludge microbial communities of municipal wastewater-treating anaerobic digesters from Hong Kong - AD_UKC105_MetaG | ecosystem: Engineered > Bioreactor > Anaerobic > Digestate...
GTATCGTATCCGAGCGGATACCCTTTCTGTTCTACCAGGTTTTATTTCATGAAAGATTTCGGGATCAAGGGACTGTATACCCCCGTAACGTCATGGAAAGAACAACGGAAATTTCTGCCTTGGGAAGTAAGAAATGAAAACACGGGAAAACGAAAGAGAACGAATAAGAAGATAACCACTTGTATATCAATACAATATAGGCTATTCGGCGAGAGGGTCAAAACTCATCATTTTTCTTTAGTGCTCAATTATGGGGACAAAAATTCTTGATTTTGTCCCCCGTATTTTGTAACTTTGAGGTGTTAACAAAATATGGAATTATGGCATCTATAACACTCACCCTCTCCACCATCAAGAACAAGGACACCGGCAAATGCGAGATCCTTCTCCGGTACCGAAACACCAGGAAGGTTGCCCAGCGCGCGCATACGCACACGTACATTCTTCCAAAGTACTTTGCCGATGGTAAGATCGTCATCAACGTCCGTAAGGAAACGGATGAAGTCATTGAAGCCCGCGCTGCAAAGACTCAAATTGACCGCATCATTGCACGAATCGGCGAGAAGGCCGCCAAGACTGACATTGACGACTTCGGCCCTACCTGGGCGCAAGACGTCATCGACAGGCTCCTCTTCCCCGAGAACTACAAGAAGTCAGACGGCGAACACGTCTGCTTCAACGACAAGACTGCGGACTTCCTCAAGTACAAGAAACTCTCCGCCGAGCGCGTACACACTTACCAGGCGATATTCCGCATCATAGAAAGGTACCAGCTCTACACCGGGAAAGTCATCGTCTTTGACAAGGCTAATTCCGACACCCTTGTAAGTATAGACAACTTCTTTCGCACTGAGCATACGCTATTTGAGCCCGTTAAAATGAAGTATCGCATGGGGCTGAAACCGGTGAAGAAATACAAATACGCCTGGGAGCATACCAAGCACGAACGCGCTCCCCGCGAACGCAGCGACAACGCCATTGTCAGCTATATGAGCGCGGTCCGCGCTTACTGGCGCTGGTGCATCGATATGGGCTACACCAAGAATGACCCCTTCCGCAAATACTCCGTCGGCTCCCAGAAGTATGGTACCCCCTACTACCTCACTACCGAGGAACGCGACCTCCTGTACAAGACGGATATGGGCGAGGACAAAGACCTCCGTGCCGCCCGCGACATCTTCGTCTTCCAGTGCTACATCGGCTGCCGTATCAGCGACCTTCTCTCCTTCACCGAGAACAACATCGTCACCTCCGACAACGGCATCTCCGTTCAGTACGTGCCCTCCAAGACCAAAGAGGAGCGCCCGCGTGTAGTCAAGGTCTACCTGGCTCCCACTGCCATCGAGATTCTGGAACGCTACAAAGGCAAGAAGAGCGGCCCCATTTTCCCCTTCTACGCCACCGGCAAGCTCAACAGCCTCATCCGGGAGTCCCTGAAGAAAGCCGGCATCACCCGGGTCGTGACCATCGTCAACCCCAGGACCAAGCAGTCTGAGCAGCACCCCATCTGCGACATCGCCAGCTCCCACATGGCCCGCCGTACATTCATCGGCAACCTCTATAAGAAGGTGAAAGACCCGAACCTCGTCGGCAAGCTCTCCGGCCACTGCGAAGGCTCCAAGGCATTCGCCCGCTACCGCGACATAGACGATGACATGATCCGCGAGATGACCAACCTGCTGGATTAAATGTGTATCTTTGCATAGTCATGACGAAAACCGAAGCAGAACACATAGTTGACGCCATCAACCAGCTCTCGTCCACCGCAGAAAGGATTCTCGACGCTGATGACATTCAGCCCGAGAAGGCCTTCTCCGGCGTCAGGCACTATCTGGGAAACTACTACGGTGCCCCGGAGACCAGTCCCGTCGTCCTCGACCGCAAGACAGTAGAATACTGCAGGAAGCACATCAAGACTGCCCGGGACGGATACTACACTGCCACGGAATTCTTCGACATAGATCTTGACCCCATTTAGGAACTTGCAGAATACCTCGACGCCCAGGGCCACGATGACGAGGCTGAACTCGTTTGGACCGTCGTAGACTTCGTGAACGAAATAAGGCAGTGGACAGACCGCCAGTCCGATCCCGTTCAGGAGCAGCCATACACCCGTCACCAGCGCCAGCAGCAAAATGGTACTGATTCTATGTCGGAAGAAGCATTCCTGGCACTGTTCGCCACGGCCACCAAACCCCACAAGGCCCGTCTCCTCCTGGACCATATACTGGAGGTGTCCGGCGAGAAGAATGTCCATACCTACTACGGCGCCCTCGCCTCCAAGAGCAAGCTCTGGTTCAAGGTCAAAGAGCGGGATTTCGCCAGCCTCCTCCGCAACTTTCTCTCCGTAGCAGGCCTCGAACCGGCCCTTGCCGCCAATGTCAGGGAGACAAAGCTCAGTGCAAAAGCCCTCAAACGTGCTCAAGACAAACTCGATGAAATAGGCCGTACCAGGGCACGCAAATAGAATTACACATCATTACACATTCCTCTTTGTAACCGTCTGAAAACCAGGCGGTTTTATTTGTGTTATTCCCCTCTTACATCTGTGTAAAACATTGGTTTTCAACCCATTTAATCATTTTATTTTTGTATCGGTAAACCCTGGGAATCAGACATAGATAACAACCGTTTCCCGCCGGGCCCCACCTCCGCAGTTTGTTGTTTCGATGGGAGGTGCAACTATTAAAACAAGGTAAAATGGAAACGCTTGATTTAATAGCTCTGGCAAAACAATGCCCGGATGTGACGATTTCCGTAAAAGCGTCAGACCTCATCAGTTGGGGCAGGTCTCTTAAAGAAGAACTGCTCCAGGACCTCCGTGACAACAACCTGGTGAAGACCAAAAAGGAGGTCGAAGATTTCATCACCCGCGAGGAAGCGATGGAGAAGCTGAAAGTATCCTCCGCCACCCTGTGGCGCTGGAAAAAGAGCGACTACCTGGTCCCCGTCAAACTTGGTGCGCTGGACCGGTACCGCGTCGTGGACATCAACCGGATTCTTTCCCAGAAAGGAGGTGCCCTATGAGCCAGCCCAAGCACATCAGCGAGGTCCTGCACCAGCTTATCCTGAACAATCCGGATGATCCCTATGCACAGATCCTCCGCCACTGCCCGTTCATGCAAATTGAAATGCTGAAGGAAGGCTACATGACCCTCGACGAACTCACGCCCGAGGAAAAGGAACGTCTGTCACACTACATCGACCTGGAGGACCTGCACTATGACTAAAGAATGGCTTCTCAGCAAGACAAGCGGTGGTACCGACATCATCCAGCACCTCATCCGCAAAGAGTTCCCGGACCACATCATGCACGTCAAGGGCAAGGATTGCGGCGAATGCCCAGATCCCGTCTGGGCCGACGGCAGCATCATTGAAGTCACCCTGGACCGCATCCCCGTGGAAGGCACCAAGATGGCCGACTACATTGCCCGCTATCACTATCCCGACGGCCAGATGCTTGACGGTGACGCCCTGGCTCTCGCTACAGCTTACTATCATGAGCGTGGCGAGGATCTCACGCAGGAAGAACTGATCGCCCGCCTGGCGGAAGAACTCTACATCCCGGAGCCTCGCAAGCCCTTCTTCGAAAAGCAGGAAAAGCCGCAGGCCGAACCGGAACCGGCTAAGCCTGCTCTCCCGCCCTGCCCCCGGATGAGCTTCTTCCGGCGTCCCATCCGCAACACCAGGCCCTGCCGCGATGCTTCCCCGCAGGACATCTTCAAGTACGTCACATCGGACTACGCGAAGGCCCACACCGAGCATCTCCGCACCCTGAAGGACAGCAAGGAGCGCAGCCGCTACAAGGCCGAGAACTTCGACTACGTGACCCCCGGCGGCCTCTTCCGCTCCCGCAAGGAATCCGACCTCATCCAGGCCAGCGGCTATATGGTCATCGACTTCGACCATATCCCCGACCCCGACGGGCTGGTCCTCCTGCTGGCCAACGAAGAGAACTTCGAGACCGTGCTGGCTTTCCGCAGTCCTTCCGGTGACGGTGTCAAATGGTTTGTGAATCTGCCGGTTGGGCAGACCAAGCCCGACGGAACGCCCTTCACCTACTGCGACTTCTTCACCATCCTCTCCAACTACGTCCGCCACGCCTACGGCTACGAAGCAGACCCCTCCGGCAAAGACATCTGCCGGGCCTGCTTCCTCCCCTACGACCCGGACGCATTCCTGAATCCATTTTTCATCGACGACGATTTTGACTATGACATCTCCAGATTTCTTAATGGATCTGCTGAATGAGGGCGACAAGCCCTCCCAGCAGCCGCAGCAGCCTGCACGCACCGCAGGCTCGCCTGCTCCGGTCACGGACACCGCAACCAGGGTCGAGGCCCTCATTGCGGCGCTCCGTGCTGCCGGAGTTGACATCACCGCCGACTACAACGACTGGCTGAAGGTAGGCTTCGCGCTGGCCGGTGAGTTCGGCGAAGGAGGCCGTGGATACTTCCACGACATCTCCTCTCTCTACCCCGGGTACGACCAGGCCGAAAGTGACACCAAGTACACCGAGTGCTTGAAATCCGACTCCGGAAGGACAGATATAAGTACCCTATTCTATCTCGCGAAGAATCAAGGTGTTACCCTCGAACGACCCGCGAACGCGGCGGGAACGATGCAAGTGGCACCACGTACAAAAGGTCAAAGTGACAATAATGTCCCTTTGTCCCTTTCCGAAGATGACCCCGAGGAAATGCCGATACTTCCGCTCTTCCCCGCTTCCATCTACCCTGCCCTCCCCGGACTGCTGAAAGACGTTACGGATCTGATGCACACGGACCAGGAAAAGAGCCTCGTTCTCATCGTCAGCATCGTTACCCTCAGCTCGGCGATGGTACCCGTTATGACCATCTATTTCGGCAAGACCATCTACCCGAACATGTATCTCTTCGTACCGGGGCCGGCGGGTGCGGGCAAAGGAAAACTCGACTTCTGCTTCCGGCTGGTCAAGCCTATTCACAAGGAGAAACTGGACCGCTGGAACACCGCCAAGGACGAGTACAAAAAGGAATACGCCCGTTACAAGCGGCAGAAGAAAGGAGAGAACATCGACCCGCCCGAGAAGCCTCCCATCCAGCTGCTGCGCGTCCCTGCGAACTCCAGCTCAACCTCGTTCCAGCAGGCAATGGCCGAGAACGGCAATCTGCTGATGTTCGAGACCGAGGGCGACACCGTGGTCAACGCATTCTCAAGCGATTACGGCGACTACAGCGATGCATTCCGCAAGGCTTTCGCACACGAGAGTTTCGGTTACCTGCGCCGCGGGGACGACGGAGAAGAGCGCGAGATAGACAACCCCAGGCTGGCCACCGTTCTGTCAGGCACGCCGGAGCAAGTGAAATCGCTGATACGAGATTCTGAAAACGGACTGCTGTCCCGCTTCATGTTCTTCTGCATCAACGCCACGCCCGAATGGCTCGACGGATTCGACTCCTACGGCAGCGACGAACCCCTGGAGGAAACCTTCGACGCCCTCGGAGCCAGATTCACGGCCTTCACCAAATTGCTCGAGGAGAAACCAAAGGTCATCTTCCGGCTCTCGCTCCCGCAGACGGGCAAGTTCAACGAATTCTTCACCGCCGAGAAGGACCGGATGCAGGAACTCAACGGCGACCGCTACTCCGCCAGCACGCACCGCCTTGCCTGGTGTTTCCTCCGCATCGCGATGGTGCTGACGACCCTGCGGCTGATGGATTCCGGTACGATCAAGGAAAGCGTGGAGTGTTCCGATGCCGACTTCGATTTGACGATGGAGATCATCCGGGTCATATCCGAGCACAACGACTACATCTTCAACGTTCTGGACCGGGAGCGACCGGAGGGCATTGCCGTGGCCGATTCCTACTCCTCGGCGACACGCAAGACCATCCTGGCGGCGCTGCCCGGCTACTTCAAGACCGACGATATGAAGACGGTGGCGAAGCAGGTCGGGAAAAGTCTGCGTACTGTACGGCGGCAGGTGGCGAGAGCGATCCAGGCCGGCGAGATACAGCAGGTGAAGCACGGAGAATACAAAAAGTTATAGCTGGAAGGCGCCCCGGGCCACGGTTCGGGGCAGGCCTTTCGGCTTGATTTATCGGCAGTTACGATTCAACTAAGTACATATAATTTTATAATCGGGATAAAATGCGTATATTTGTTAGTTTATTAGGATTTTTATCCCCCAGAAAGCAGGCACATATATATGAGCAATAAAAAAGGTAGCGTTTCAAAACCTACATTCATAGACCTTTTTGCCGGAAGCGGCGGTTTGAGTCTTGGTTTGGAGCAAGCTGGTTTTCAATCCATTTTCTTCAATGAGATTATGCCAGTATATGCTTCGACTTATATGGCCAACCGAAAAGTCAAGAAGGGACATTACTACGTGGGAGACATCAACAAGCTCAATGAGGAGCTTGACAAATACAAGCATATTTGGGAAAACATCGACGGCGGTGTGGATTTGGTTTGCGGTGGACCGCCCTGCCAGGGCTTTTCAAGCGCCAATCGCCAACGTGTCATCGACGACCCCAGAAATGGCCTGTATAAAGCTTATCTGAAGTTCTTGAGTGCTGTCCGTCCCAAAGTCTTCATCATGGAGAATGTCAAGGGAATGGCCCAGCGCATCGATGAAATCAAGGACAATTTCAAGGAGTATCTCGGCGAGGATTACAGGTTCGAAGCGAGGATTCTTAAGGCCCAGGACTTTGGCGTTCCGCAGAATCGTGAGCGTCTCATCTTCATTGGGAACAGGCTTGGTGTCAATCCTGCGGATATTTTCACGGCAATTAACGCATACCGGAGGCAGCCGTTCACACTTGGTGATGCACTGAGAGGCCTCCCCCATCTTGAAGCCCGGAAGGTGAAGAATGCCTCCGATGTCGAGGAGATTGCAACCGGTCTTACGGAAATGCAGTTCACGTATGAAAGGAATGACTTCTACAGGTTTATAAACGGAGACCGTGAGATCACGAAGCTGTATAATCACAAGAACCGCTACAACAACGAGCGGGATATTGAGATATACCGCCGACTTCCTCAAGGGGCAAATTCCCTTCATGAATCAATCCAGGATATTATGCCCTACAAGCGTAGGCTGGGCATCTTCAAGGATAAATACTTCAAGCTGGACGAGACTCAGATCTGCAAAACCATCACCTCGCACATGAAGTATGACTGCAACATGTACATACATCCGTGGGAGGCACGTGGACTGAGTCCGAGAGAGGCGGCACGTGTACAAACATTCCCTGATGATTACGTGTTCCTTGGCGCCCAGAACGGGTGGTATGCCCAGATTGGGAATGCTGTCCCCGTCAAACTTGCCGAAGCAATCGGGAAAGGAATCTTAGACACGGTAAAGCTATGAACCATCTCGAATTGTTCTCCGGTATTGGCGGATTCCGACGCGCCCTCGATCTATTGACCCAAGACGGGTTTATGGATTTTGAGAGCATCGGCTATTCCGAGATAGACCGCAGAGCGCTGGATACTTACCGTGCGATATACAACATTGCGCCAAACGAGATTGCACTCGGTGACATTGTTCAGTTCACTGCAGACGAGCAGAATATTGCCAATCTCCCCGATTTCCAGATGCTCACCGCTGGTTTCCCTTGCCAGCCATTCAGTATGATGGGCGACCAGCAGGGCTTTGGCGAAGACCGTGGACAGATGTTCTTCAGAATCAAGGATATTCTGAATGTCAAACGGCCGCCTTTCGTGCTTCTCGAGAACGTAAAGAATCTGTACACTCACGACAAAGGTCGGACATACCGCCGTATCTATCGCGAATTGACTGCACTCGGCTATCATGTGGTCACGAACATATTCAATACTGCCGACTTCCACCTCCCACAGAAAAGGAATCGCGTACTGATTTTCGCCTCACAGGAGAGACTCCCTGCTCATTATCAAGACCGCTTCACACCGGAGCAGGTTAGCGAGCATTTTAACCAGATTCTCGAGCAAACGTCCGTTTTGCGCTATGATCGTGCCGTTGACCTTCTTGCCGAGCACGTTGATCAAAAGTACTTCCTCTCCGAAAGGATCAAGCCGACAATCTTATCGAACGGAACGGCAAACTTCCGGTCAAGATCTGATATTAACCAGGTAACCGCAAGGCCTCTGACTGCTTCCATGCACAAAATGCACAGAGCATGTCAAGACAACTACTATAGCCAGGACTATATTGAAAGTCGTGGCGCTGTTAATCCGGTCGAGCATATGACAAAGGAGCAGCTTGCTCAGATTCCTATCCGCAAGCTCACTCCACAGGAAGCATTTGCCCTTCAAGGATTCCCACAAGAATTCGCAACCATTGCTCACGATGCCGGCGTACCAGATGGCGCTTTGTACAAGCAAGCCGGTAACGCCGTCAGCGTCAACACAATATATGCAGTCGTGCAGTATTTGATAGACACCCACGTATTACACGAATAAAACTTACAGCCATGTCAGAGATATCAAAATTGATGAACAAGACCAACACCAGCTACAGGGAGCTGGGGTCTGGAGATGCCAAGAACACAGATCTGTTCTTCGATAGAGAGCACCGGGAGTTCTTTGGTGACGCCGAATCTATCACCGTGCGTCTGGACAAGAAGAATATTACTCAAGCCTTCCTCTTCATTGCGTCAATGCTGCCGAAGAAATTCGACAGCAGCTCTGTTCATGAAAACAGATATTATTCTGATGAGTTTGTGGACACCGGACTACGTCGCGTTAAAGCAGTTTTCGGTGATAATCCATATAGGGATTTCACCTGGTCGGTGAGAAAAGACGTCCCCATGAAGAATGGTCAAATCGATGAACGTCTATATCTTAATGACCTTCTTACCGAACACGAGTATACCGATAAAGACGGTCACATCGTGAGATTCAAGTTCACCATCCGTGATTATCTTCTCGGTGGCTACTCCACTATAAAGCTTGTCAAAGAAGATGGTTCCGAAATCATCAAACTGACTATAATCAATAGCAATACGCCAAGATTCGTTGACGAAGCACCCTCTTCGCAACCCGTTTCTGCAGGTTCGACAGGAGATAAAACAATCCAAACCATCTATTATGGTTGCCCTGGAACCGGCAAATCACATCAAGTTAAGGATCTGACCGAGGGACTGGATGATAAGAAGATTATCAAGTTCGACGACGGGCGAATCAATGTATTCCGCACGACATTCCATCCGGATTATGACTATTCCACATTTGTGGGGTGCTACAAGCCGGTAAAGGAGAATGATAAGTTGGACTACCGTTTTGTTCCACAGGTGTTTACCAACGCCTACGTGACTGCGAAGAAACATCCCGAAACGCCCATCTACCTCATCATCGAAGAAATCAACCGTGGCAACTGCGCCCAGATTTTCGGTGACTTGTTCCAGCTCCTGGACCGGGAAAATGGCGAGTCGAAGTTCCCCATCGACGCAGAGGAGGAACTGATGAAGTACCTGCGTGACGAAGCCGAGCTGGACGAGTACACCAAGATTAAGTTACCGGCCAATTTCAACATCTACGCGACGATGAACACCTCTGACCAGAGCCTCTTCCCGATGGACTCTGCTTTCAAGCGCCGTTGGGAGATGAAATACATCAAGATCGACTATACCAACATGGAGGCAAATTACACCTTCAATGTTGGCGGCAAAGACTATCACTGGCTTGAATACCTCCCCTGCTTCAACGACAAGATCACCCTTGCTACCGATAGCGAAGACAAGCAAATGGGCGAATTCTTCATCCGTTCGGACATGAACGCCACGGAGTTCAAGAACAAAGTGATGTTCTATCTCTGGAACGACGTCTGCAAGGACCTGTATGCTGGGAAGAATAGCCCCCAGACCTTCTTCTTCCGAGACATTTACGGTGCTCCGTTCAAATTCGCCGAACTCTTCAATGAACCGGCAAAAGACGCTACAGAGGAAGACAAGAAAGACCCGCGCAAGAACGGCGACGTCCTTCTTGAAGGCTTCCTCTACTTCGTTAAGAATGGTAAGAAGAAGGCTCCCAAGACGGAAACTCCCGCCGCTCCTGAGACCGAGGAGAATGAGGGCGAAGGCGAGCAAACTGCCGAATAGCGTTTTCGTTTGATGTCCGTCGACCATGCGCATCTTTTTTGAAGATTACCCGTACTCTCCCGATCTTCTTGAAGAATACTTCAAGGGGATGCGGGAGGCGTGCGACGACAAATTCAAGACGCGCTTCGTCGGCTACATCTACAACAAAGACAAATACGACGGGCCGATATTCATCTTACCGAAGGCCCTGCTGCTGAAAAGGAGCGGCAAACTGACATTCCTTGGCATTAAGAATGCCGTTCCGGAAAAGATCATCGACCTGGAATCCCCGGAGAACCCTCTTTACGGTTCGGACATCATCGGCGAAATCTCCGGCTTTTCCATCTGGGTGCATCAAGTCATCCAGCGCTTCTACGACGAGAATAAGCGGTCCTCCATTATCAAGGAGGCAGACCTTAAGCGCAGTAGCGCCAGCGCCAGCTCCGGCAAGAAAGACCTGCTAAGCGCCGCCATGCAGCTCGTGGACTTCTTCAAAGAGCACGATACTATCTTTACCACCATCACGAAGGAGAACCATAGCGGAAACAACAACACCTCCTGGCAGCGCACCATTTCCCGCACCCAGCCCTACATCGACCAGCAGACGCAGGAGCCGATGTACGTTCAGACCATCAACAAGAAAAAGGAACTCGACACAAACGAGAAACTCATCATCCTCTTCTATTCGGTCCTGAATTACCTGAAACGGGAATACCACCTCAAAATCGACCTGGGCGACCTTGTCTACCCCATCCTGCCTGCAGCGAAAGTGGGCGTCATGGTCAGCAGCGGCATCACCCCGAAGGAAATCAAAGGCAACAAGAGCAGTTACTTCCGGGAGGATCTACGCGAACTCTGGAAACTCCTCGACGCCTTCTTCAGATACAACCGCAGCAACGACGAGCAGCGCAAGGACCTCCTTGTCGTGGGCAACTTCCACATCGTCTTTGAGGCTATGATTGACAAGCTCCTCAGCGACAACGACATCCCCCACGACCTCAAATACCAGAACGACGCCAAGATTGTCGACCACATCTACCTGGACCGCTCCCTCACCGGCAGCGACTCCAATATCTACTTCATCGGCGACAGCAAGTATTACAAAGACGCCAACGACATCACCGGTGTCCCGCTCTATAAGCAGTTCACCTACGCACGCAACGCCATCCAGTACAACGTCGAGCAGCTCTACCTCAAGAAAGCCGTCGGAGAAGAAAGGCTCAAAGCCCTGCGATACAGGGATTCCATTCCGCTTGACATGAAGTTCACCGGCGAAGAACTGCAGCGCTTCCGCGACTCCCTCACCGAGGGCTACAACGTCACACCCAACTTCTTCATCCGCAACGGCGTTCCCGACGGCAGCATCAACTATGCCGACCCGCAGCTCAAGGCAAACGATAAACTCAAGGAAGACATCCAGAAACAGTTCGAAGACCGGCTCTTCGACCGCGACACCCTCCTGCTCCGGGAATACTACATCAACCTCTTCTTCGTGATGCGTGCCTACGCCACCGACGAAGACTGGTCCGCTGAACTCCACAAGATTATCCGCGACGACCTCGTCGCCAACCTCAATCGCAAATACAACTTCTACCGGATCTATCCCAAGGAGAACCCGGTTCCCTTCGTCTGGATACATTTCCACGAAATCATCGGCAAAGCCTACCGCACCGAACTCTTCGCCGACGACATCATCCTCGCCTTCGAGAACACCCCCGAAGGCGACGCCCACAAAGCCGCCGTCGAACGCAGCATCGCCCCCGACATCATCGGCACGATGCAGAAATTTGACCTGGAACCATAGTGACATTATGAACAGCCCTTTTCGCGAATAATGGATTCGCAGCGGCACTATAATTTTGCGCCAAAACAAAAATAGATATGGCAGTATTTCAGGTTCACCCACACTTTGGCTATCTCAATTCTGATGTCCGTTTGATCAATGGCAGCGATTCTATCCTAATAGTAAAGGATTCTGTCGAGGGTAAAGAATATGAGATTCCGGCATTATCCAATATCTCTGTTAGGCTTAAGGCGGGTGAACACAAATTCACCATAGCTGGCGAAGATAGTGCCGCGGAAACTATTGTAGTTGAGGATGCCATTAAACTTGGCGGTAGCCGCGAAAAGAAAACGTATATCTTCGAAGGCACCCCTTGGGCATTAATGGTGATGCTCGATCGTACTTATTTTTATAACCGCGAGACAAAAGAACAGTATCTTGAACACGGCCTGGCTCCGAAGAATATCCAATTTTTAACCAGCAATTACCTCTTGTTTGTCTCCGACAAAGACAACTCTATTTTCTCTTTGGATAATCTTTCGGTCGAGAAGACTATTGGCGAATCCTCTTTCCTTTACTCTAACGAGCATTATGCTATTTTCTCCTCGCAAGACGGGTTGATTCTTTACTCTATGGATGATGATGTAGAAACAAGACTCACGTCGCTTGGCTGCAACGATTTTGCGATTGATGATACCAAGCAGATTCTCTTCTATCATCTTGAGGATAAGAGAGAGGTACAAATCAAACACCTTGGTGATCCCAATGCCAAGGAAATACTTTACAAACTATCAGATCCGTTCCGTTGTTTCATCGGCAAGCATAGCGTTATATTTGGAAATAGTCCTCAGTCTCTCTCAGTGATTGATCTCCACTCAAAAGAGGCGACAAAACTATACGATGATATAGTACCTGTAACCACTATCAATAGCAAGGTTGTATGGGATAATACTTCCTCCACTTCAATGGAAGATAAGGAGGTGAAGAACGCCTTTACTTCTTATGCCGAGTTAACCATATACGAGCGTCCCGAACGATGGTTCTACGTCGTTAAGACAAAACATGTGCTCAAAAACCGTGGTCTCGTTTCGAATAAAGTCAAGTATTCTCTTCATTCGACAAATGAAGAGGGCTCTTACCTGCAGTCGGATCAGCCTATGACTATTACTGAAGGTAAGTCTTTTGATTGCGTCAAAGACAACGGCGACAAAGGCTTTCTTATCTTCAATAAAAAACATCAAGAGTTCGAGGGTGAACCTATAGTCTCCCCAAGTGGCTATATCTTGATTGCTACCAAGGACAAGAATTCTTCCAAGATTCTTGTAGATCCTCTCTCCCCTTCTTTTAAGCATACCAACACAGGATATGATACGGAGACATTGTTCCGCAAAACAGGCCTAATCAAAGTTGTCTCAATCTCTCAAGTTGGCGAGAAGAAAACTGAAATACAGTTTCATGATATTGAGAATAAACGTGTTTTCGCCAATTCCATTTATGAAGACCTGGACAAAGATGGCTTCTATCGATTGTCCGGAGGCGTAGGAGATTATATCCATTCTCAAGACGGTTACGTCCACGCAATGCCATGCACAAAGGATAGGCTTATAGCAGTTTCGGAACAATGTAATTATGCGATTGTTCGCAGCGAGGAAGGTGTTGTCCTCTATGGGTATGATCCTGTAAAGAAAGAATGGTCCGGCACTCCTTTGGGTAATATGGAAATCGATGAATCATTTTACTCAAAAGCGGTTTTTTGCTCTGATGGCGAAAACATCATCTACCAAAAGAAAGGGAAAGAGTATTTCCTTCGCCAGATTGGTTCTGATGAAGAATCCGAGTTTGAACTCCAAGGGTCTGTAATCAAGAGAAACATAAATGGTTACATTCCATATTTGGACTTCGATACCCACAGAAAGCCAGTATACGTTGACCCCGTGAGTCTTACCAGAATTGAGGATGCCGCCGCAGGTCAATTCACTTATCAAAGTGTAGATGGGAAGATTACGCACGTGGCTCATAATGTGGTCAAGTACTATAGCTACGAGAAAAAGCAATATGTCTCAACCGAGGAATACCAAAGATATGTAGCAAAGTATGACTATGAGATGGAGTCTCCTCTATACATTCCGAAGAAGACAGGTCCTCGTTACGAGGAGGCGAAGAAAAACCGCTCTCTATACTACAATGCGAACAAGAGCTGGCTGGACGAAAAGCTCAAACCCAAATCTCGATTCTTCTTCGGCGTAAGTGATTCCTTCGCATTAAAGGCTTTTCTTGAAGATGGCTCCGCGTGTGATAGCTACATCTTCAGAAAAGAGTATTACGTTCGCGAGAACGTAAATGGGGAGGTTGTCGACATCCAGCTGCCTCAAGCACTATATTTCTTGAACTATGTGTCGTATTCGTACGACAATAGATATATCATTGTAGCCGGCAGGTTCCCAATGAATTCTTTCCAGAAGGGACTTGCAATGGTTTATGATGTGAGAGAGCGCAAAATAGTGTATATGTCCACATCTACCATGGCAGTATGGCTTGGCGTTTTTAGCAAGAGAGGAATGGTTGCTTACTACGATAGTACCCCCAGTTCTTTCGTGTCAGATGATGTTGCAAACAAAGAGTCTTACAATGAAATAAAGGGTAGGAGTTTCCTTACCTTTAGTCCATCCGGCAAATACATCGCATTATCACGCCAGGGCTATATCCCATACATTTCCGGACATCCTCATTGGGGACATCAACCTTCACGCGATGTATATGTCGTAAGGAGTGAAGATCCCAACAACGAGTTGGCACACTATTGCGATCATGGAGATCAAATCGAAGGAACTGGTGGTTGGGATAGGACAAACTCATCCGTCGCATCAGCCACCTTCTCAAAGGATGATAAGAAACTAATGACGGTTAGCAAAGATGGGGTCGTGGTGGTACGAAACCTTCACTTTGATGATGTAAAGGAGTCGTCAGAAGAAGAATACCCGTTTTAAGTTTTTTACTTGGTAATACCGGCCAGGTTAAAGATGTCGTCTGATAGAGGATAATTATCGGAGATGCCTTTGATAAACGTGAGCAAGAAGCCAAGAAAACGAAGATAGTTCTTGGTCTTATCAACGACCAATCTATCATAATATTCTTGTTGTGCATCAGTCATGTTTACGCCAGTATGCGACTCATGGTTACGGACGTTATATATGCCCGAAAGGGCATCAAAATCTTCCGTAGGCCAACCAGACACCTTAGCTTGGTAGCACACTGTATATAGCACAATTCGGCATTTATCAATAGCGCCCAAAGAATCTATAGGCTTGCCGCAACTATCGTTAGATATGAATAAGAACTTATCAACTGTATCCTTGGTCAGTTTTTCTTTCGTCCCATCTCTGTTTGTCTTATTCTGAATGAAATCCGCCCTATAATTGGTTTTGGTTTCACGGTTATATCGACTAAGAGGTTTCATTTTGCGGATGGCTTCATATAAGCGCTTGAAGCCTTCCTCTTTTATGATCGTCCCAACGATCAATTCAATCTGAAGGAATAGGTAACGACCGAAGGAATCGAAATCGTTTGCCCTTCTGGCATTCTCCATCTCCACATAAAGATCTACCAGGTCCTCAGCTATCCCCGACAAAGGAACATCTTTGTATAAGTCTTCTGCTTGCTCACGAAGATTCTTCTTGAGACAAAGCTCATAAATCTCATTAATTTGCTTAGTCCACGCCTCTCGCCTATCACCAGTCCGGAGATCATTCAAAACAATACTCTGAATCCCGGCAGCAAATTCTTTGTTGTCGGGATCTTCATATAGCCCTTTTACGAATGCCAGCAGTTTAGTCAGCTGCTTTTTATCTTGTCCCATTCATCAAGTGTATTTAGATCAAAGTCTGAGGCAACCAAAGCTGCCAGTATTTCATCGGTATTCTTTCCGCTTTCGTTCTGCTCCGGAGCAACGTCATCTCCTTGGCTTGTTAACGCAGCGATGTCGTCAATTATAGAGACTTTATCTATGTCGTGAGCAGGCTCCTGCTTTACCTGACGCCTTTTCCGCTCAATTCTCCATAGACAATCTTCTCCCCATTCGTAAATGATTATCAAATACGAATTCTTAAACCTCTCCAGCAGCGAAAGGTCATCTTTTGAAAGAATGTTAGTCACCCTAGTTCTGGCATATCGGCTGAGCGCTACCGGTGTTCGTTTACCATTCAAGGTGAAAGAGCAGTGCAGTAAACCATTATCATCTGGATCGAAAGCCAGTTTCACTCCAATCTTTTTCTCAAAGTCAGAGATCGTATACTTATACTTAATCCAGGCCGTTTCCAGTGATGGTTTTGCTCCACTCAGCTTGTTAAAGCGTCTTTGAAGACGTCTCCAGACCTCATTGTCAGCGCCTTTCACCATCTTAAGATAATGAAGTTTACCTTGAATTACGGCCTGCATATTAGGTTTGTGGTTGTGAAGATTCTGTTTTGGGGTATAATGCGCAAGGAACTTGGCATATGCATCAGCTTCACCATGCTTCTCCCATATATAAAGAAGGTTATCCAACCCCCTAATATACTCTCGGGTTACATTGACGCGATCGCTTACTACCAGTCCTGTTACTTCTTGACGTTCATTCTTCTTCTGCAACCTGGTCTTTTTCTCATTGATGACAAACTGTTGTCCAGTAATAATGGTCTCAAGTTCCTGTTGGAACTCCTCGCCTTTTTGAAAGACATTCCGATTGCTACTGAATGTGATATCATCAGCGTATCTTGAGTAGCGCAAATTATACTTCTTCGAGAGCTTGTACAATTGGCGGTCCAGATTCCTGCAAACTATGTTGGTAAGGATTGGCGAACAAGGAGACCCTTGAGGTAAAACCCAGCACTTCTCCCCTTCAATCTTTACCTCGGTGCAACAAAGTCCTGCTATGGCATCAGCAACGGTGTCGTTAAAACTAAACGGAGGATGTTTAAGCGTGGCCCAAACCCTCGATTTAGTAATACTTGGGAAGAAATCTTTAAGATCGGTGTTGAATACATAATTCATCCCGATATGTCGCTCTGCGTTATCAACGATAGACCTTTCAGGGACGAAACCAGTCACGTACTCAGGGCCTTCATAAAAAGCTTGGAGTAGTCGATTTGTATAGGTCAAGAACGACTTTAGCAAAGTCTTGGGGGCGGAAATCTCTCTGACACCACCAGACTTCTTCGGTATTTGGAAAGTCTTGTAGCTCTTCTTGTTGCGAGCAGGGTGAATGAAGTAGTTTAAGTGCGGCATTATGAAGGGATACCCTCTATCGCCTAATTCAGCCATCTTGATTTTATTCAAGAGGTTAAGGAGATCATGGGTGGTCTCTAATTTAGCTGCTGCCGCAACGATTGCTTCTTTGGTCATAGGAATCTACTCGCATAAAAGGCCGAGACATACCGGAGCTTATTTTCTTTGTCTACGAACTCTTGAGTTCGGAATATAGAATCTTCTATATTCTCTATCTCATCATCACTCATATGTGCTTGCACATTTCTGGAGAGTAATGACGAAAAGCCTTTCGGCGTTACTCTCGTAGTAACGAGTGAACCTTTGGTAAGTATCCGATTTTACGGACATCTGTCAAACGTGACAGACGAAAGTCAAAAGTCTGCTCCGGTATGTCAAAGACCTTAAGTTCTACAAAGATAGTGATTTCCCGTCAAATCACTTAGCAAATGTATAGTGCGCTGGCGAAATCAACATTCGCCGCGAACACTTTTTAATCTTTCCAGAGATGTCGTCAATTCCTGGATCATCCTCTCACGGATTCTTGTTGGCGAGATGAGAATGATGTTCTCTCCATTGCGATAAATGGTGTTGTACAGTTCTCTGTTCGGCTTCACGTTGATGCTATAGAAGGTGTAGCCATCAAAGGCCCCGTATTTATCGTGAAGTTCCTTCTGCTTCTCGGCTGGGAACTTTATCTGGGAGCCATGCAGGGGCTTGGTATCTACATACCCGGAGTAGGAATCCTTAACAGCAAGGACTATCTCCTTCTGCTCTTCCTCCTTGATCCAAGTAATACCCACTATGTCCTCGTATCTTTCTTCAAAGTACTCGTCGCAGTCCACATATTCGACACCGTCAACAGCGGTTACGCCATTCATGCGGTCAAGCGGAAGATTGACATAGAAGTCTTCCCGATAAGGGAATTCCTCAGTGGCCAGTGGGGTGCCAATCAGGTACCAGCGGTCATTGTACTGCTTTAGAAGGTATGGATAAAGACGGATAGTCCTGGGGGCTTCGCCAAAGGGTTCATATTCCACGTCGACAACCTTCTTGTTTGAAATCAAAGCGAACAGTGTGCCCAGATAGTCCTTCCCTTCCAGGTAGTCGTTGGAGCTGAAAGAAATAATTTTCCTGGGCTCAGACATCTCTTTGTCATACTCTCCTCTTCCAAAAGCTCGTTTGTCATTGAGCTTCTCCTGGAGATCGTTCAGCCACTCGAAACTATCCAGGCCGGCGAACTGGCCAAGCGTGTTGAGCACCTCCTGCAGTAAGCGCTTCTCATCGTCAGAAAGTGGCTTGCTGAAGAGGGACTGGGTTTGGTCTGCATATCGATACACCGGCGAGCCATACAGCTTCTCAGAGCTATCTATCTCCATATTGAAAGGAGATTCCTGCAATGCCTGTAGATCCAGCTGGATGACCCGCTTGCCACTTTTGATGTAGCGCTCATAATCGCTCTGGTCGCCACCAATGGTTGGATAACCGGCAAACTCCAGACGCTCGTTCACTTTCTTGAGGAGTTCCTCGCACGTGTATTTATTATAGCGGTCACTCAGCATCTGGTCGAGATACATGTAGCGGATGACGGCGTTTTTGTTGGATGGCATAATGCTCTGATTTTTGGTTTCCGGCTGCAAAGTTAATGCTTTTTGCGAATCCTACATTCGCGAATCCGGACTTACATTCTTATTTCGCGCGAAATTTGGTTTCGCACATGCGACGTACTTTTGCCAGCGAAAACAGAAAGCCATGAAAAAGCACGTCCTCACACTATGCCTCCTGGCGGCATCAATTCTTTCGTTTGCCCAGGAACCGGGTAACAATCTCGGTAAATCATTGTACCAAATTCGTCAGGACTTCCCTGATGCAGTAAACAGCGGTCCTGCTGATGGTGGTGGTGACCTTTGGATCAGCTTCGACGAAGATCAGTACCATAAGTATACTTACTACTTCGTAATAAGGGGAGGCCATGTCGAGACTGAAACGCTTGGCGTATCATCTACCGGTGTTATTCCCCACGCAGAGTATTACTTCTTTATCACCACCGTCAAAAGTTTCTATACAAAGGGCGGCTGGCAATTCTGCGATGTGGATGCAAGCATCCTACGGGCCGCAAGCGTGTTTAATAGCGAGCATCGTCTTGTTTGGGCAGACAAGTTTTCTGCCGAAATAGACTACCGCAACTTCCTGGTTTACTTCCAATACAAACCAGACTCAAAAGTCTCTTACGTATCATATTTCAAACGATAAGACAACTATAAACTTTCACGCACATGAAGAGATTTCTCACCATTCTGTCAGCCCTGCTGCTGACCCTCGCGAGCGGCACTCTGTACGCTCAGAAAACCACCACAGAGAACGACTACAATCTCCGAAAGGCCTACGAGGCCCTCAACGAGGAGAAAGACGTTGACAAGGCGCTTGACCTCGTGTCCAAGCAGCTGAAGGACACTCCGGACAACGTCGATGCGCTGATGCTCCGGATGCGGATCTATCAGAACCGAGAAGAATTCGGCAAAGCCCTGGCCGATGTAAACCGTGCCATTAAGGTGAATAATCCCAAGAAGTCCGGCTTTGAGCAGTCCACCCTCTATTGGTGGCAGAGCTATGCTTACGCCGGCCTTGGTGACGATTCAAAGGCGGCAACCGCTGCCGGCACGGCATATAAACTTGCCCAGAAGGAGAAATCTGAATACCTGCAGGTCATTGCCTTCGACTACGGCCGGGCCCTTTACAACATTGGGGACCTGGACGGTTCTGATGCGGTATTCCGCAAGATGCTGGCTGAAGATGAAACGGATGTCGGAGCGATGTATGGCCTTGCCCGGAATCTCGTGGGGCGCGATCGTTATGATGAGGCTGAGCAGCAGCTCCTTGCGGCCATTCGTGTACGTGACACATATCCGCCCATCTACCGGCTCTTGATTCAAGTTTATGACCACAAGGGCGACTACAATAGTGCCATTGATGCAGCCATCGAGTATGTCGATAAGGATTCAGATCCCAGCTGGCGTCTCCTCATCAATGCCGGCAAGAAGAATCTCAACTATGCCGTTGCCAATATGCGGGCAAAGATGAAAACTTCTGACAAACCTATCTATTGGCGCGCGCTGATTGCGGAACTATATTATTACGCCGGTAAGTATGAACTGGCTCTCAAGGAAAACATCAAGCTGGAAGAAGAAGCCGGCAAAGATGATCGTCTCTATGAAAGAAAGGCCGAATGCTACCGCCACCTGGGAATGCACGAAGCGGCCATTGCGGAACTGGATCAGATTCTTGCTAAGGAGGGCGATTGGAATGCCTACTGTGAGCGCGGCATCTGCTATCGACTTCTGGGCAAATTCGACCAGGCAATCGCAGACTTCACCTCTGCTATCGAGGAAGATCCACGCTATGCCTTCCCCTACTACTCTCGCGGCTGGTGCTATGAACTCACCGGAAGGAACGACCTCGCCCTGGAAGATTACAACCTCGGCATCGACGTAGATCCGGACTATCCCTACATCTTCCTGGAGCGTGGCCTGGTCTTGAAGAAAATGAGACGCTTCGACGAAGCACGGGCCGATTTTGAAACCGCAGTGGCAATGGATACCATAGCCACCGACGGCAGCAGCACCCACTATGCCCTCCACGAACTGGGCAGAGATGAGGAAGCGCTCGCATGGATGCAGAAGATCATCGATGAAGATCCTTCCGATGATGGCAATTGGTACGACTATGCCTGCCTTTATGGCCGAATGAATCGCATCGATGATGCTATGAAGGCCCTTGAGAAAGCCTTCGAACTCGAATACCGTAACTTCGGCCATCTGGAGTACGACTACGATATGGACATCCTCCGTGACCTGCCTCGCTACAAGGAACTCGTAGCCAAATACAAAGCCATCCACGAAGAATTCCTACAAAAGTCCGACATACCAGTCGCCGAAAAGACTGAGGACACCATTTCCGAAATCGCCTTCACGCGCCACGTCGGTGGAACCTTTGAAGTCCCATGTCAAATCAATGGCCTTCCGCTGCAGATGATCTTCGACACCGGCGCATCAGACGTCACCATCTCTTCCGTAGAAGCCAACTTTATGCTGAAGAACCGCTACCTCTCCGATAAAGACATCAAAGGCAAGCGCTACTACCAGGTTGCCACCGGTGAACTGAGCGCCGGTGCAGTCATCACCCTCCGCGAGATTATGATTGGCGACGTCAAGCTCAAAGATGTTGAAGCCTCTGTCGTCAATAATCAGCGAGCTCCTCTCCTCTTCGGTCAAAGCGCGATGGAACGCTTCGGCACCATCACCATTGACAACGAGAACAACAAACTCATCATCAAGCATTAAGGCTATGCTGGGACTCGTAATATGTTTGGCAGTATTCTGTTTTATACTACTGCTCATCCTGGGACGCCAGGACGATAAAAACGCCAAGCTGGCTGCCGAGAACGGCTTGATGAAAGGCCGAATGGAAACGCTGCAAGAACGTGGTGCTATCGCAGGAGACCAATCCGCAACTGCAGATGACCCATTGACAGTTGAGGGCATAGAAGCAGCCGTGCGTCACGCCGGGTATGTCCCGGACACTTCCGACGATTGGGTGCGTTTTATGGTAGTCGGAGAGCGGTTCTTCATCGACACGTCCCGGCTCCCTCAGATATTCATCTCCCGCTATTATAACGTACAAACAAGTGAGTGGGACATGGAACTGCTGAAGAAAGCCGCTCATCTGATGTCCGACGATCTGATTATGGTCAAAGCCATTTTCGACGAGAAACCAGACGGCACCACCCTTCGATTCTTTGTGGCGGCAATGGACCGCAACTACCCCAGCTTCCGCGACAACCTAATGTCATACCTGGGCATTATCAGCGATGGGAACCGACGTATGACAGAGATATACAACAAACTTGAAGAAGAAAAGAAGAACCCGGCTCTTGCAGGAACTCCGTTCACGTCCGCCTACGTGCAAGACCCGAAGCTTCTCTCTTAACGGCACAAAAGGCCCGCCCAATGTGAGGCGTGAAAGGCATCCGGCGGGCCTGCCGTTTTTTAGCTGAATACGAAGCGATGCACAAAGAAGAAAAACAGACTTGGTGGGAAACATTCGGACCAGTTATTGCGGCATTTTTTGCATTAGCTTTCTATGGTGGCCTTTTCCTATGGCTTGACATTCAGGAGAGCGGAGGATTCGCTGCTATGTTCCAAGACCAGGACAAGATGCTTGCAAAGGCCCTAATGGTCCTTGAGAGACTTGCACGATTACTATGAGTCGATTATGAAGCATAAGACAAAAATGATACTTTGGATTCTCGGGATACTGGTGGCATTGATCGCCATAAAGTGTATCTGGATGGCGATCAACATGCATAATATCGGCTCATTTGAGACCGAGAAAGCAGACATACTCCGTCGTCGGAACTACCTAATGGAAAAGGTAATTACTTCGCCGCAGAAACTTATTGATAGAATGCCGGCAGCCGTTGGAGAGCAGTTCCAGGGCGAGTGGGCACTTTATTCCTGTTCGATGCTATCCGCATCCCTTGTGAACATCGCCATTCTGAATCCAGAAACGAGAGAAGAATCGCTGACCGCCATCGATAGTCTCATCAAAATGGTAATGGCTCCAGAGCTGCGCCGATACGACCGCGTCCGCTGGGGAGAAGATCCGATTGAGAGTTTGGACGGTGAGGAGGGGCACGTCTCCTACCTCAGCCACCTTGCCTGGATGATTGCCGGCTACAAACAGATTGGAGGAGATGGCCGATACGATCAGCTATACCATTCACTATGCGCCACGATGAATCGCAGACTCCTCGCCAGTCCCGGACTTAATCTGCAAACTTATCCTGGCGAATATGTTTACGTCCCAGACGTGCTGGTAGCCATAGTCGCCCTGAAGCTCTACTCGCGTCAATACGGCGGCAAATACGATTCAACGATTCAGAAGTGGCTGGACAATATGAAGGAGAATCACCTTTCAGACTCATCAAGGCTGATTGCCTCTATGGTCATGCCTGACTTCGACGGACCAAACTGCGTCACCGTCAAAGGCTCCTACACTGCCCTTAGCTGTTATTATCTGACCTTCGTCGATGAAGACTTTGCCAGGGATCAGTATGAGAAGTTCAAGTCCCTGTTCCTTAAGAAGCGGCCCATTGCCGGATTCAAGGAATACTCCTACAAGTCGCCCGTTCTGGCTATGGACATTGATGCCGGCCCCATCATCACCGGACTCTCCCCTTCCGGGACCGCTTTCGGCATCGGTCCGGTCACCTACTTCGGAGACACCGACATCCGTAAGCAACTCTTGCGCACTGCCGAGATAGCGGGAACAACAGTCACTTGCCGAGGAAAAAACCACTACCTCCTCGCGGACATCGCCCTCGTCGGCGAAGCCATCACCCTCGCAATGCGCACTGCAACCCAATGGAAATAATAAAAATCTATATGATGAACAAAAAGATAATAGCAGAGATAGAATCTCTCGAGCCGAGACTTATTCGCATTTATGAGGCATACTTGGATATAAATCCCGATACCGTCTTTATAGATCCGCTCAAAGTAGAAAGAGCACTCAACCTTAAAGAGCGCGTGGCATTGAGAAAAGAACGGTACCAAGAAAAGGATGGATGGCAGTTTTGTGGCCATGCATATGTACTGAAAAACACTTGCCCGATTTGTGGCCAGCCACTTTATATCTCACACCAGACATCCCCCGGATATACTTGGAGAGAATTGTGTGGACGTGAAGGCTACCTGCTCTATTGTCCGCATTGCAAGAAAGACATCAATTTTTATCTGACAGTAATGAACTGATTTTTGGTTCAGAAAACAGATAGATCCTACTCATAAAGTACGTCATATGAGCACATTTGTCAAACTCTGCGCGGCCAATGCCAAGAAATACTCTCCAATTGACGCGGCAGCATATTTCTTCGCTGAGCCAGGAGCACAAGGTAGTAATGGAGAGATTGTTATTGTCTCTCGTTCAGGAGAGAAATATTCCTGCAATTTCATTTATGGCGACATGCCTTTAGACTGCTATGCGAGTTTATGTCCTCCTCTCAATGACACCAAGTTCAATATCGGAGGCCAAAGGGATCTGCCCCCTAATGGATGGCAGCCCCTATACCTCGGCCTCGGAAATCACCTAATCGTTTCCGATGATTATGCTGATTCTTTCGCAAAAGAGTTAGCCGCACAGAGTATTATGAATCGAGGCCAAGTGTATCAGCATTGGCTATCCATTATGGTGGGCATAATCTTAGGGAAAGATAGCAAGGCCTATCTTGAAACAGAAGATTTTCCAACCGAATGCCACAAAAACTACGACCCCAAGCAGCACGGCAAACGCAATCCGGCTATCGAAAGGAACCTGGACAAGATGTTTGCTGGACCTTTCAGTATTGTTGATCTATTATGTGAATAGATTGTGATTATCACAGTAATATGCCAGAGCCGTCTTGGACGTTGGGTCTTGGGGATTCCTGGAAATCATCGAAACATCTGGCTTTTTAATCATCCTGGAGCTGATAGATGAGTTGGGAGAATGCCTAAGATCGTTCTCAATGTCCACATCTATCAGCTCCTTTCATGTCGATATTGATACAGACCGATAATGATGAAAGCGGTCAAAGCCAGTTCGCTCCGCTAAAGCTGCGCTCGCTCGCTTTGGTTCCGTCCTCCGGGGCACTGTCGCTCCCCTCCGAACTCCACTTGTGGCAGCTCCACTGCGAGACTCTTCCCGCCGCGCCAAGGCGCTCTGGTCAGAGACTCGCGGCCGTTCCGCGCCGCGCTTCGCGCATTAAAAGGAAATAAGGTCAAGAGACTGTGACCGGACAAGCCGGCCACAGACTCTTGCTGGTTTGTCCCCCACCGCCCCCAGGGGCCATAATCGCCCGGGAGCCGCAGTGCCGGCGCGAGCGTCAGTGCCCCGAATCCGCGTACATTAACATAATCCCATCGGGATTGTGTAACTCCTCGCTCGAACGACATCTCCCGCTTCAAGGGCATCAATATTCGAAGGAACGGTGCCGCGCCCGAAGCTCCTGCCAGCTGCGGGTTAGCACAATCCGGATTATGTTAAGTACGCTCCGTCAGTGAGTTGCGAGGGTTGTACCTCCGTCCTCCCGGGCGAGGCGGCGGCAGGAAAGGGCCTGGCTGCAGTGGTCGGGTTGCACCCGGCCCTTTGCCAGCCCCGCGCCGGGCAGAGGAATCGGGGCCCCAATTTCCCCAATTCCTCTACCTCGGCGCCACCACGCATAGCCGTAGTGCTTTTCGACCGGCATCAACCGCTTTCAGTGACCGTGGATTGCGAGCATCCTGCCGCCTTACGCAGCTCCGCTGCTGGGTCGCTCCCTCTCCGGAAGTCAGCTGTCCCGCAAGCGAGCCAGCTCACTTCCTCCGCTCCCGCTCCTCGGTAAGCCTTCGGCTTGGTCATACCCGGCCGCTATTCCTCCACACCTCTGCCGGGGTGAACCCCGCCAGAAGTGTTCCGGGCGTCCGGGAGGCAGCCGTTCCGGCTGCTGGCGCTGCGTGTGTCCGTCAGAGACAGCCACACCCAGCGCCGGAGGGTCGGTGCAAGGCAGCATCCGCTGCCAAGAACGTACTACCTCTGTTCGGGCAAGTGGGCCGTTCCGGCCCAGGCCGGGGAGGCCGTCTGCCGGCCGCACAATGCCGGTCTTTGTCGGGGTCTGGGAGCCTGAGGTCTTCCAGCCCTTGCGCCGCCAAAGCCCGCCAACCCCATCGCGCCAGACCGCCTCCCCGGCCAGCCTCCGCTTCGCTCCGGCTCCTTGGTCACTGGGAGACTCTAAGCCGGGCTTCCCGCAACGAGGGCATCATTGATCCGACCGCCGGTACACGCCCTACCGTCCCGCCTTAGAGACTCCCAGCAACCAAGGCCTACCCAGGAACTCACGCCCTGGCCGCAGTGCGTATTCGAGCGCCCTGCCCCGCTCGGAGGACGGCAAAAGGGTATATAAATATACTCAAGGAAGCAGCGGCTGTCGCCGCTGCGGGTGCGCATGATAAGAGGAGGTGAAAGGGCTTGATTTTGCGGGTTAACTCCTTGAAAATAAATTTGTTAATGTGGTGGATTTTTCGTATCTTGTATACTGATTTTAAGACGTTTAGTTATGAGAACACAGCTGCATAATTGGAGGATTCTGGTGGACCACATCATCGACAAGGTGTGGGAGTACATTGATGAAATCGACTACTGGGTAGACGAACCAAAGATCTGGGTTGATGCCGAGTCGGATACTGTGGTCCTCGGGGAGAAAGACAAGGTGTACACAGGCGAAAGCAAGCAAGTGAGCGAGTTCATCCGCAGGGACGATGCCGGTAAGATGGAGCCGGATGTCGACGCCATCGAGGACTTCGCTTCGGGCTGGTTCGACTTCCGCCAGGCATAGTTCCGAAGTCCCTCTGAGTTACCTATTTGTTCAAGAGTTCAAGGCGCGACCCCTATCCTACCCTATATCCGCATCCTATGCCCAGGTACAAGCCCAATATCCGTTTCTCCGACTGCTGGTCTTCAGTGGGCGACGTGACGTTCTACCATAGGAACGGCGTCTGCTACTGGAAGAAGCGGGCGCATCCGGAGTTCCCGGGCACCCTGGGACAGATGGAGGCGCAGTCGGTGCATCTTCGTGCGCTGCAGGCCTGGCGTGACCTCGATCCGCTGACGCAGGAGCAGTGGAACATGCTGGCGCTTACCGTGCAGAGCCACCGGCCGCCGTTCCGCAAGGACCACCACATCACCGGCCACAATCTCTTCGTGTCCGGCTACCACGGCTTTGCACAGCTTGACAATGAGCACGTGCCTGTGCCCAGGGCATTCGAGGACTTCCCGCCGTTGTACTGCGAGTTCCACTCGGCGTCAGTCGTGGACGGCACTACCCTGTCGCTCAAGCTGCGGGTGCGCCTGGATCGCTGCGCCAATCCTTCCCGCTACCGGCTGGCGGTCCGTCTCCAGCTCACCACGCCCGGAGCCGGAAGAAGGCCCGGCTACCTTCGGTCGTTCGTCGCCCAGACGAACTGCTCTTCCGATGACTGCATCGTGGAAGTGCTTGTCCCCGGATACAAGGACATCTGGGACCTCGATCTGCCGGAGTACCAGGTGCATTTCCGGTACTTTCTGCTCGACTCCGAGACCGGCTACCGAAACATCTACAGCCGCAAATCCTTCCTGATGGGGCTTTAATTTTACTTAAAGTAATACTTTATACAATAGTATCTAATTATTTGTGTTTGAATAATTAGAAAACTTTTTGTATATTTGCATTGGAATCAGAGGCTGCTACGCATAAGACGATTATGATAGCAAAGCCTTCCATAGCCTTCAACGATTTCGCCGGCACCGCGAAGGATGTCACCGCGCGGAACGTCCAGGGCCGCAACATCCTCTCCGTCCGGGCCTATCAGAGCAAGGTCTGCACTCCGGCTCAGGCTACCACAAGAAATCAGTTGTCCAGGATCTCCCGGGAGTATAAGCAGCTCTCTGATTCCCAAATGCAAGCCTGGGAGGTTCTGGCATCTCATATGAAGGCCGCGTTTTCCATCGGCAATCCCGCCGAGATGACCGCCCACAACGCCTTCGTCCGCATCAATTCCAACCGGCTCCTGGTCGGCAAATCCATTCTCAAGGACGCCCCGTCCCACATCAGCAACGTACCCGGTGTTGTTTACGACGAGATCTGGGTCACTCCCAGCGACCTCATCATTAAGGGCATCGTCCATCAGAACGACCCGCTGAAGCTCGTCATCAAGATGTCCGTCGGCATGTCTGCCGGCGTTTCCAGCGGCTGGAGCAAGACGGTCATCGTCTCCCCCGGCATCGAGGACGACTGGGGCGACGCAAATGTCCGCGGCCGTTATCTCAAGGTCGTAGGATTTGCGCCGGCCGTGGGCGACAAGGTCTTCATTGAAATGTACTGGCTGAACACCGACACCGGCTTCCCCGGCGAGAGCGCCTTCGCCAGCAGGATCTGCGTCACCTCCGAGGAAGCTGAAGCCGAGGGCTACGTAAAGCGCAACAAGATTACGATGGATGACATCAAGCCGGACAGCCACGTATCTGAATGTGACGTGGACTTCTCTACCGGCGCTCCTGTCATCTCCTTCGATACGGTATGCCTCGGCCATAGCAACGTGGCGTCTTCCGAGGCCTATCTCGAAGATGAGCTCCCGGCAGACTGCGTCGGCACCAGTATGGCTCTTGCCCGCGGTATGGGAGAAGGCAACGCTTGTTTCGCGGCACAGTCCTACATCATTTGGCTGCGCAACTCCAGCTGGGACGGCTCCTCCATCACCTTTGCCCATCGCGGCGGCTATTATGTAAAACCCACTGAGGTCTTCGGCCCTGGTATCCTCTACTAATCAAGCTATGTTCAATTCAACCGGAAATAACTTCGGAGCAGGCTCCATCCAGTTCAAGGACTACCAGGCCTCGAACTATGTCGTATTGAACGCCAAGTTCTCGTACGACCCGACGAACGCCGCCTATCAAGCAGCAGATGTATTGGAGATTTACGTGCCGGACCTCAGCATCGACCGCAGCGCCGTTGCGGGCGTCATACTGACGTTCCAGGACCGTTATGTGTACTCTTCCTATACCTGGAACAACGACGGCGGTACGGCCATCAAATCTTGGATCAAGGATAAGAATACGATCTGCCTGGAGAAGTTCACCAACTTCGACGATAAGGGCGAGATCACCATCTTCATCCAGGCCCTGTATCCGATGCTCAATCAGCCCGGGAATCCCATCAAGGGCACCCGCACCAGGATCAATATGACTCAGGAGACCAGGTATCTCTACTGGAGTTCCGAGACCTTCTGCGTCATCTTCGAGCATTGGGTGTTCCTGCACATGCAGTTCTCCAGCTGCTCCTACTCGTATAGGAACCAGCCTTGGGAGGCAGTGATGGGTGACTTCCCGACTGATGTGAACGCAGATGTCCCCTTCCTGGGCGGCTCCAACCAGTACAACCCGTCCGTGAACGGATTCTCGCTGGCGCATGTAGAGAATGGGGTATTTACCTGCCAGGAGCGTATGAGCGGCTTCGACAGCACCGGCTATGATCCTTTCATTTTTGCCTTCCTCGTGCGTGACGGAGAGGAAGGCAACGGTGATGTGGACTAAAGACTTTGACCAATGACAGAGAAGAAACGCATAGAACTCACCAAACTGCAGGGCGTCATCGCCATCGCAAGTTTCACCACGGGCGTCGTCATCGCCGCCGTGTGCCTGTTCTGGGTTCCGCCGCTCGGAGAAATAGCCAACAGCGCCATCTCCATCGTCAGCGAGCTGCTGGTCCTCTGCGGTGCGATTCTCGGCGTCAAGGCCAGCTACGACACCAAACTCCGGAAGTTCGAAGCCGAACTCCGCCAAGTGATAGACAACGAAAACAAGAATAACGACTAAGCCGACCCGATGAGACACCTTCTGCCACTGCTTCTGCTCCTCGCCGCTTCCGCCTGCTGTACTGTCCGCCAGCTTCCCTCTGTGACGGACAGTACCAAGGTGGAGGTCCGTATCGTCGAGAAGATCGTCAGGGATACTGCCTACGTCGAGCTGCCGGTCATCGTGGAGAAGGTGGCCACCTTGGACACCGCCTCCGTATTGGAGAATAAGTACGCCAAATCCGAGGCTTCCGTCTCCGGCGGAGTCCTTACCCATTCGCTCGCCACAAAGCCCGTCACTGAGCCCGTAGCGGTCGAATACAAGGAAGTTGTGCGCGACTCCATCGTCTACCGGGACCGCATCGAGACGCAGACCGTAGAGGTCGAGAGGAAGCTGACCTGGTGGCAGACACTGAAGATGAAGGCCGGCGGCCTGTTCCTCCTCATCGCTTTAATTGGAATCATATACATCATTATTACTCATTTCATTAACCTCAAATCCATTTTGCCATGAAGTACAATCCTTCAATCGCCTTCGACGAAATGTCGGGCTCCGCAAAGGGTGTCACCGCTGCCAAGACGCGCGGTCGCAAGTACATCCGCAATCGTGGTTACGGTGGTTCTACCCGAACCTCGTTCCAGTCTTCCGTAAAAGCTGTCTTCAAGCAGCTCTCTCAGGCCTGGCAGGGTCTCACCAACGAGCAGATCCTCGCCTGGAATGCCGCGGCCAACACCGCACAAGGCAAGTCCGTTCTCGGTACCAAAGCCAAGATCTCCGGTGCCAACCTCTTCATGAGGCTGAACTACTGGGTGGTCTACTGCGGCGGCAACATCATGACCGCTGTGCCCAACCTGGCCGGTGTCGTCGCTCCGGATTCCGCGACCATCACCCTCACCGCATCTGCGATGACCTTCCAGCTGGCCACCATCCCCAGCGATGTGACCAACCTGAAACTCGTCATCCAGGCCTCCGATCCCCAGGGCAACGGTATCACCCGCGCCTACAGCAAGGCTGCTGCCTTCGCTGACCCGTACACTCCCGTGGCCACGGCCATCGACATCAAGAGTGCCTACGACAGCAAGTGCGGCGCTCCGTCCGCCGGCAGCCCTAAGGTCTTCTTCAAGTACTTCTACGTGAACACCGCCACTGGCGAGAAGTCCGGAGATGTGCTTGCCCAGGCCAAGCTCTCCAGCGAGTAGGCATCAGACCCCCTCTCCCACGGACTCCCGCCCGGCTCACGTCAGACGGGAGTCTTTTATATCCTCATCGTCATGAAAGCATCCAAATCCGCATACGTTCTCATCCACACCTTCGAAGGATGCAGGCTCCACGCCTACAAGTGCCCCGCCGGCGTCTGGACCATCGGCTGGGGCCATACTGCAGGCGTCTATGAAGGAATGAGCATCACCCGCGAACAGGCGAACGAGTTCCTCGAGCAGGACATCCGGATCTTCGAAGACAACCTCACCTTCGCCCTGGGGCTCGACGATAAAGACCGGATGCCCAACGGGCTCCCGATCTCCCAGCATCAGTTCGACGCTCTCCTCTCCTTCACCTACAACGTCGGCACCGGCAATCTCGCCAGGTCCACGCTCCTCAGGAAAGTCAAGGCCAACCCCAAAGACCCGTCCATCCGCGGCGAGTTCTCCCGCTGGGTCTATGGCGGCGGCAAGCGCCTTCCCGGCCTTGTCCGCAGGCGAAAGATGGAAGCCGACCTGTACTTCTCGTAGAAAATACGTACCTTTGCCCCGTGAGGTCTGATGCCAGACTTCATTTGTTAACACCGGGTGCGGCCCTGCTGCAATGCTTGGTCGCACCTTTTTTCATTTGTCCCCCAGCCTATGAAAAGCGCTGAAAAAATATGTAACCTCAAAAATTATGGGGACAAAACGGGGACAAACTTGAAAACTATATTTTGCTATATTATTGATTTATAATAAGTTATAGGTTTATCCTATTTCCTGCATTGGAAAGTAAAATTACCCCCGGGTTATATTTTGGATAAAAGCGGACTACTAATCCAGGAACAGATACTCCAGACGGACATGGTCGAGCACTATTATGGATCTCCCAGAAAATTTGCATTTTA
>Ga0116162_10000398_pt1 | contig 31407 bp, 29 predicted proteins | sample AD_UKC105_MetaG_FD_89875 | JGI IMG/M metagenome (GOLD analysis project Ga0116162, IMG submission 89875) | Active sludge microbial communities of municipal wastewater-treating anaerobic digesters from Hong Kong - AD_UKC105_MetaG | ecosystem: Engineered > Bioreactor > Anaerobic > Digestate...
ACAGCGAAAATCATTAAGGTGGTTATAGCGTTGGGGTTCCACCTCTTCCCATTCCGAACAGAGAAGTTAAGCCCAATAGCGCCGATGGTACTGCACACAAGTGGGAGAGTAGGTAGCCGCCGTTCTTTACAGAAGCCCCCGGGAGAAATCCCGGGGGCTTTTTTGTTCTGGGTGACTTGAACGTAAAAGTGTAATCTTGGTTAAATCAGTACTATTTTTGCTTTACTAATTCTGCTACTTTTGTACACAGGGATTTGATAATCCTATTGCTCACTGAGCAGAGATGTTTACTCTTCTTGCTCTGTGGCGTGTTTTTGTACTAATCTGATCATTTAAACACAAAAGTATTACTCATATGAAAATAAAGCCAATCCTTTTACTCACACTGCTCATCTCTTTATCAGTAAATGCCGGTGATCATGAACTGCTTGTTTCAACAAAAAATAGTTCAATGCTTCTGTCTGCAAAGCCGGGTGAGGAGCTTAAAATCCATTATTACGGTGCACCGATTGCATCCGGACAAGTTTCACAACTTCAAGAGGCAGGAGTCACTTTCAGCATGCCGGCATATCCTGTGTTTGGCATAGAAAGCAAATCGGAGACGGCACTGCAGGTGCAACACAACGACGGCAACCTCTCACTCGACATGGTGGTAACAGCTGTAGCACAGCGAGTCGATGATGCTGCAACATATCTTGAGATTACACAGAAAGACAAGGTATACCCTTTCGAGGTGAAGTCGGTCTACAAGGCATACAAGGAGAGTGATGTGATTGAGGTGTGGAATGAGATCTCACATCAGGAGCCGGGAGATGTACGCCTGCAGCAATTTGCATCATCGTTCCTGCCTGTACGGAAGAATGATGTTTGGATCTCCTACCTCAATGGTACCTGGGCGAACGAAAGCAAGCTGTTTACAGAGCCGTTGATGCCGGGGATGAAGGTGATCAAGAACAAGGATGGGGTGCGTAACTCACATACCGACCACGCGGAGGTGATGATTTCTCTCGATGGCAGGCCGCGTGAAGAGAGCGGAAGGGTGATTGGTGCAGCCCTCTGCTGGAGCGGCAATTACCGTTTACGCTTCGATACCGGTGACACCAACTGGCACTCCTTTTTTGCAGGGATCAATGAAGATGCCTCTGATTACCTGTTGGCACCCGGTGAGATCTTTGTCACACCGGAGGTAGCCTACACATACAGCAATGAGGGATTGGGAGGTGCTAGCCGCTCTTTCCACCGTTGGGCCCGAAACGGTAAAATACATGGAGGGAAGAAGCAACGTGACATCCTGCTCAACAGCTGGGAGGGTGTCTACTTCGACATCAATCAGGAGGGAATGGAACAGATGATGAGCGACATCGCCGACTTGGGTGGCGAACTCTTCGTGATGGATGATGGTTGGTTTGGCGACAAGTATCAGCGAAACACCGATAACTCATCACTGGGCGACTGGGTGGTTGACCGCCGTAAACTCCCCCTGGGCATTGAGGGGTTGACTGCAGCAGCCGAAAGAGAAGGGATCAAGTTTGGTATCTGGCTTGAGCCGGAGATGACCAACAGCGTGAGTGAGCTGTATGAGAAGCATCCCCACTGGGTGATCGGTCAGCCCAACCGTGAACTTCGTCACGGCAGGGGAGGTACTCAGCTGGTGCTTGACCTCTCCAATCCCGAGGTGCAGGAGTTTATCTACAAACTGATTGACGATTTGCTAACCAGACATCCTCAAATTGCCTATATCAAGTGGGATGCCAACATGAATATCAACAACTATGGCTCCCATCATCTGCCGGCAGAGCGTCAGTCGCATCTCTACATCGACTATCACCGCGGATTTGCAAAGGTGATGCAACGCATACGCGACAAATACCCCGACATGGTGATCCAGGCTTGTGCCAGCGGCGGTGGAAGAGCCAATTACGGAGTGTTGCCCTACTTCGATGAGTTCTGGGTCAGCGACAATACCGAGGCACTGCAGCGCATCTATATGCAATGGGGGATATCCTACTTCTTCCCGGCTGTTGCCATGGCAGCACACGTGGGCTCATCACCCAACCACCAGACAGGGAGGGTGATGCCGCTCAAGTTGCGCTTCGATGTGGCCATGACAGGCCGTCTCGGCATGGAGATGCAACCACGCAACATGACCGACGAAGAGAGAGCCTTCTCGCGCAAAGCGATCAGCAACTACAAGGAGATCCGTGAGGTGGTGCAGCAGGGTGATCTCTACCGGCTGGTTTCACCCTACGACGACAAAGGGGTTGCCTCCCTGCTTTATACTGCTCCCGGAAAGGAAAAAGCTGTTTTCTTCGTTTTCAAGACTGAGCACTTCCACGGACAGGTGCTTCCCCCTCTCAGGATGGCGGGTCTGGACCCCGGGAAGAACTACCGAATCAGGGAGCTGAACCGATCGGATAGGGAGCATCTCTCGGTTGAAGGAAAGGTGGTCAGCGGTGCCTTGCTGATGAACACCGGCCTGGAACTGCCATTGGAAAAAGAGTATGCCAGTCGCGTTTTACTACTCACCGAAGTTGATTGAGTGAATTAAGAAAAGCTCATCCATTGGTTCTTCCGGTATAGAGGGTGTGTCAATATTGCGCTTTTATTGTTTTTTATAGTTATCAGGGTGTGGTGAGCAATCCAAACCCCTACATTTGTTGTTATAGGAATGAGAAGCAATGAAACAAACCAATAAAAAAACCAGTGTTATGAAAAAATGGATATCCCTATTAGCTGTTTTGACCCTCATGGTGGGAGTTACTGCCTGTGGCAGTGACAAGCCCGATGACCTGCCCGAATCAGAGAACGCCTCTGCCACCAAGTCCTTCACGCTGATAGCCTCTGCCGGTGCAGCTTCAAGGAGTGAAATCACCTTTTCGTTGAGTGACTTCGCAGCCATCAGTGAATATGTGAAGTATGTCAGCAATGCCATCATTCAAACAACCTCTTATGTGGAAGTGAGGGGTATCACAACATCACAGACAGTAGAGCTACAGAATGTTACACTATCGTTGAAGAGTGATTCCAAGAAAAAGATTGTGTTGCCCGTGATTGACTCCAATGAGAAATTTACGGAATTGACACATCTCACCTTCCTGCAGGAGATCATGAACGAGATCTACCGGAGGGGTTCCTCCACGGTGGTGTTGACATACACCTCTACACACAACCTCACCTCACCGGTTACATTGGCCATTAAACTGGATGGTAAGTTTACATTCAATTGATTGTCAATCACCATACACACGAAAAAAGGTTGCCCTGAAAGGCAACCTTTTTAAATTTGAGCGAATCTGACGTGACGTAACAGTTGATGGTTACTGTACCGGTTCGAGGTACTGCGCATAGCAATAACCCTCTTCGCCATCCACGTCGCGTACCAGCCACCAGAGATCATTGCTCTTGCTGATCAGGGTGATGATTTCACCCTTCTCTGCCTTGCCAACAATTGGTTGGTCGGTACCGGGACCCTTGCGGATGTTGAGTCTGCTTTCTCTGGTAACCACCCGTACCTTACCACCCTCTGTAACGGCAGCCTTCACGTTTAGCAGCACATCATTGCTTCTGAACTGCGGGTCGAGGCGTTGGTAAATATCCCACATCTTATCTTTGATGCTTGCTGAGGGCACCGTCCCATCGATCTTCAACACTTTTCCCGCATCATTCACAAGCAGGTTGTTGGCCCGGGCCAAATCGATCAGTTCCTTGTATTTTTCTGTCAATGCCATGATTTTTTTATTTAACGGTAAGGTTGTTCACTATCTGCACCGGGTTCAGTGCGTTCAGCTTCTGCATCAGAGTGGGAAGATCTCTTTCCCTTATCTCGCCGGTAAGGGTGATCACACCATTCTCTACGGCGGCAGTCACAGTTGCGTGATCTTTCATCGCATCAGCCAAAGCCGCGTTGATGGCAGCATCAAGTTCAGAATAGTCCGGTGCGGGAGGAACCACTTCAATATGGTTTACCACCGACTTCACATTTTCCACTGCAGCAACAGCACTTTCGGCAGCAGCTTTTGCAGCTTCATCTTCAACAATACCGGTGAGTGTTGCTACCTGTTCCTGTACGGTTACTACAACTCCGGCAAGAGCGGGATCAGCCATCAAAACTTCCTGTGCTGTTTTCTGCACATCTGCGTCGTTCACTTTCTTACACGAGGCAACACTCATACCGAGTGCCAGGATCAGTGTAATTGCTGTCATGAATCTAAATGCTTTCATAGTTCTTTCTTTTTTAAATTAAACGTTTCTGTTTCATGTTTTTTCACACTTACATATGAATAAAACACACAAACAATCGAAAAGTTTTGACAACACCCTTAAAAAAAGGAACACTTTAACCTTTTATAATCAGAATATTCGGGTGTACTTGTGGCAGTATGGTTTGGTACCCTTATGTTCGTAGTACTGCTGGTGGTAGTCCTCCGCCTTCCAGAAACGGGATGAAGGTTTGAGCATGGTAGCTACCCGGTAACCTTTCTCGGTGAGGATGTTGATGTACTTCTCAGCGATCGCCTTTTCCGCCTCATCGTTGTAGAAGATGCAGGAGAGGTATTGCGGACCGATGTCGGGGCCCTGACCGTTCGTCTGTGTAAAGTCGTGCGTCTCGAAAAAGAGCTTCACCATCGCCTCGTAGGAGGTCTCAGAAGCGTTGTATACCACTTCGGTGGTCTCCAGGTGGCCGGTGTTCTTCTCGCACACCTGAGCGTAAGAGGGATTCTCCACGTGGCCTCCCATGAAGCCCACATTGGTCTCCTTCACACCGGGCGCTTTCATGAAGAAGTACTCCGTACCCCAGAAACAGCCGGAGGCGAAATAGCTTGTTTTTAGGTTTGTGTTTTCAGCAGGCACGAATTTCAGTGATACCGAGTTAACGCAATGGCGCGTCTGCTTCTCTGTGAATCCCTCACCGAGGAACACATGCCCCAGGTGCGCCCCGCAGTTGTTGCAGAGAATCTCGGTACGTCGTCCGTCAGCATCGCGCACCCGTTTCACGGCACCCTCAATTTCATCGTCGAACGAGGGCCAGCCGCAGTGGGCATCGAATTTGTCGTGCGAGCGGTAGAGTGGGGCATCGCACCGTTTGCAGAGGTAAAGGCCTTCGCTTTTGTTGTTCAGTAACTCGCCTGTGAAAGGCCTTTCCGTTCCTTTGTGAACGATCACTCGCTCCTCTTCGGGAGTCAATGGATTCCAGTTCATATTGTTTGTTTGGTTTGTATTTGTTTTCTGTGATTGTCCCTGCGCACACATCGTGAGCAACAGAAGTGCAAAGAAAATGATTCCTGTGATTCTTTTCATTGTTTCTGATGGTTTTTATGTGTCGTTACTCCTCAGAAAGCGTAGAAAAGCATAACGGCTTCTTCCTTCCAGATAGTGTTCGTCTTGGTCATATTTATACGCCTCACGCTCGAAGGTTATCTGCCTGTAGGCTAAATACCGGTCTTTGTAGCGAATCCAGTTGACAAGCCATTCACCGGTATACCAGAGATAGAAGCCAATTCCCCAGAGCTCTTTTATCTGACGGCTATGGATAGCTTCATGGCGCAATACTCGTTCTTCAAGATCACCCTGTTCCCTTCTGGCAACGATGATACCGAAAAAGTTGATAGCCCTGAAACCCTTCACCGGTAAATAGTTCGAATAGATGACTCTCATCTTTTTAACCCTGTTTTACACGCTTTATACCAATCAAAGGTAGAAACATTCCCCGAAATTCGTACCTTTGCATTCTTAAAAATCGATAAATCAAAACTGATAGAATATGGACCACAATTTTTCTGCCGACCTGCCCTATAAGGTGGCTGATATCAACCTGGCCGACTATGGCCGTAAGGAGATTGAAATCGCTGAGCATGAGATGCCCGGCCTGATGGCCATCCGCAGGAAGTATGCCGCGGAGAAGCCGCTGCAGGGTGCCCGCGTGATGGGATCGCTGCACATGACCATCCAGACGGCTGTGCTGATCGAGACGCTGGTGGAGCTGGGAGCCGATGTACGGTGGGCCAGCTGCAACATCTTCTCCACGCAGGATCATGCCGCCGCCGCCATCGCTGCCGCGGGTGTCCCGGTCTACGCCTGGAAGGGTGAGACGCTCGAAGAGTACTGGTGGTGTACCGAGATGGCGCTTCGCTTCCCCGGCGGCAAGGGCCCCCACCTGGTCGTGGATGACGGTGGTGACGCCTCACTGCTGGTGCACATGGGCTACCAGGCCGAGAACGATGCCTCCACCATCGACCGCAAGGGATCGAATCGCGAGGAGCAGGCCATCCTGGACACGCTCCACCGCATCCTGAAGGAAGATGACCGGCGTTGGCACACGACCATTGCAGAGATGAAGGGAATCTCCGAGGAGACCACCACCGGCGTGCACCGCCTCTACCAGATGATGGAGCGGGGTGAGCTGCTGGTGCCGGCCATCAACGTGAACGACTCGGTGACTAAGTCGAAGTTCGACAACCTCTACGGCTGCCGCGAATCGCTCGCCGATGGCATCAAGCGTGCCACCGACGTGATGATTGCCGGCAAGGTAGTGGTGGTGCTGGGCTACGGTGATGTGGGCAAGGGCTGCGCCAAATCGATGCGCTCCTATGGTGCCCGTGTGATCGTCACCGAGATCGACCCCATCTGTGCGTTGCAGGCCGCCATGGAGGGATTTCAGGTGACCACCATAGAGGAGGCTCTTCCAGAAGGTAACATCTATGTAACCACCACCGGCAACCGCGACGTGATCACCATCGACCATATGCAGCAGATGAAGGATCAGGCCATCGTCTGCAACATCGGTCATTTCGACAACGAGATACAAGTGGACAAGCTGACCACCTTCCCGGGTATCGTGCATGCCAACATCAAGCCGCAGGTAGACAAGTACACCTTCCCCGGAGGCAACTCCCTCTTCCTGCTGGCCGAGGGGCGCCTGGTGAATCTGGGATGCGCTACGGGGCACCCCTCCTTCGTGATGAGCAACTCCTTCGCCAACCAGACGCTTGCGCAGCTCGACCTCTGGCAGCATGATTATGCGCCAGGTGTGTACCGCTTATCCAAAGAGCTCGACGAAGAGGTGGCAAGGCTGCACCTTGAACAGATCGGTGTGAAGCTTACCACGCTCACTGAAAAACAGGCCAATTATATCGGTGTTGCGGTAGAAGGACCCTATAAGCCGGAACACTATAGGTATTAGTTGTCAGCCGATAGCTTTCAACCGGGAAAAAATGGGCAAAATGTTGCTTTAACAGTTGCAAAACTGAAATAAACGTTTTATCTTTGCACTCGCTTTTGAAAGAAAGCACCAGGTCGATTCGCTAGCTCAGCTGGTAGAGCACATCCCTTTTAAGGATGGGGTCCTGGGTTCGAACCCCAGGCGAATCACTTCAATGAAACCTCAACAACTCTGTTGAGGTTTTTTTGTGACGCTGCAACGATCGTCACTGTGCAGGGTGATACAATCATATGTTGCGTCTCATAATATATAATGTTTGACATGCCCCAACTACACAACCGTATCTCCAACAAGGAGCTGAAAGAGCGTATGCTGCAGGAAAAAGAACCCCGCATCACCCTCTCCTTCTACAAATATTTCACAATCAATGATCCCCGGCAGTTTCGCGACCACCTTTACATCCGCTTCAACGAGATCGGGGTGTTTGGTCGCGTGTACATTGCACGGGAGGGGATCAACGGACAGATCTCCGTGCCGGAGAGCAACCTGGATCTGTTCCGCGAGATCCTCTATGCAGCCGATCCAGCACTGAACGGCATCCGCCTCAACATCGCTGTGGATGACGATGGCAAATCGTTCTGGGTACTGCGCATGAAGGTGCGCCACAAGGTGGTAGCCGATGGCATCGAGGATCCCGATTTCGATCCTTCCAAAAAGGGAAGATATCTCAAGGCAAAGGAATACAACGAACTCACACAGCAGCCCGACACCATCGTGGTGGATATGCGCAACCACTACGAGTATGAGGTGGGTCATTTCGAGAATGCCATCGAGGTGCCCTCCGACACCTTCCGGGAGCAGCTGCCCATGGCTGTGGAGATGCTGCAGGAGCACAAGGAGAAGAACATCGTGATGTACTGCACCGGCGGCATCCGATGCGAGAAGGCCAGTGCCTACCTGCGCCACAACGGTTTCAAGAATGTTTATCACGTGGAGGGCGGGGTACTGGAATATGTACGCAAGGCACGGGAGCAGCAGTTGCCGTTAAAGTTTATCGGAAAGAACTTTGTGTTCGATGAACGTCTGGGTGAGCGGATTACCGACGATGTGATTGCCCGCTGTCACCAGTGCGGTGCACCCAGCGACAGCCATACCAACTGCCGCAACGAGGGATGTCACCTGCTCTTCATCCAGTGTGCCCAGTGTGCCGCCGAGATGGAGGGGTGTTGCTCCGATCACTGCCGGGAGCAGCTCCATCTTCCTGAAGAAGAACGGAGGCGTTTGCGAAAGGGTGCCAATAAGGGTCAGATGATCTTCAACAAGTCACGCAACAACCCGCTGCTGCGCAACAGAAGGGTTGCGGGCAGTTAACCCGCACTACTTACGCTCAATCTCCCGCAGGTTCTCCATCCGCTTCCTCGCCAGGAATCCGTTGATGTCCTCCAGGTGCTCGGTCACCTTGCGGTTGCCGAACTCATACACCTTTTTTGCCAGCCCGTCGAGGAAGTCACGGTCGTGCGACACCAGGATCAGCGTGCCGTCGAACTCAATCAGCGCCTGTTTCAGGATATCCTTTGTCTTGAGGTCCAGGTGATTGGTAGGCTCGTCGAGGATCAGCAGGTTCACCGGTTCCAGCAGCAGCTTGATCATGGCCAGGCGGGTGCGCTCACCGCCCGAGAGCACCTTCACTTTCTTGTCGATATCCTCCCGGCCAAACATGAAGGCCCCCAGGATATCCCGTATTTTCGTACGGATGTCACCCACCGCGATGTCGTCGATGGTCTGAAAGACCGTCAGCTCCTCATCCAGCAGTGATGCCTGGTTCTGCGCGAAGTAACCGATCTTCACGTTGTGCCCCAGTTGCAGGTTGCCGTTGAAAGCGGTCTCCCCCATGATGCATTTGACAAGAGTCGATTTCCCCTCACCGTTGCGGCCCACGAAGGCCACCTTCTCACCCCGTTCAATCATGAAGTTGACATCGCTGAAGATCAGCTTTTCATCGTACGACTTGCGGAGACCCTCCGCCGCCACCGGATAGCTGCCCGAGCGTGGGGCAGGAGGGAAGCGCAGCTTCAGTGCCGAGGTGTCCACCTCATCCACCTCCACCAGTTCCAGCTTCTCCAGCATCTTTACGCGCGACTGCACCTGGAGTGTCTTGGAGTAAGTTCCCTTGAACCGCTCAATGAACTCCTTCGTCTCTGCAATCATCTTCTGCTGATCGTCGTATTGCTTCTGTTGCTGCTCGCGGCGCTCCCGGCGAAGCTCCATATAGTGCGAGTAGGTAGCCTTGTAATCGTAGATCCGTCCCATGGTCACCTCGATGGTGCGGTTGGTGATATGATCCACGAAGGCCCGGTCGTGCGAGATCACCACCACCGCCTTGGCGCTGTTGATCAGGAACTCCTCGAACCACTCCACCGAGTCGATGTCGAGGTGGTTGGTAGGCTCGTCCAGCAGTATCAGGTCGGGGTTCTGCAGCAGTATCTTGGCCAGCTCGATGCGCATGCGCCAGCCGCCGCTGAACTGGGAGGTCTGCCGGTCGAAGTCGCTCCGTGCGAACCCCAGTCCCAGGAGCGTCTTCTCCACCGCGGCGTCGTAGTTGATCTCCTCTATGCCGTAGAACTTCTCGCTGAGAGCCGATACCTGCTCTATGAGCTGCATGTACTCGTCCGACTCATAGTCGGTACGCACCGTCAGTTCATGGTTGATGCGTTCCATCTCCTCCTCCAATCGATGGATGTGCGAAAAAGCCTGTGCCGTTTCCTCAAACAGAGTACGACCATCCTCTGTCATCAGGTGTTGCGGCAGGTAAGCCACTGTGAAATCCTTCGGCATGGATACCCTTCCGCGTGTTGGCTGCCGCACCCCTGCCAGTATCTTCAGCAGGGTCGATTTGCCCGCCCCGTTCTTGCCCATCAGTGCGATCCGGTCCTTCGGATTTATCGCGAATGAGATATCGGAGAACAACGCTGCCCCCCCGAACTCTACTGTCACTCCATCAACCAATACCATATCTTTTGTTTTTGAGGCTGCAAAGATACCGATTGCAAATGGGTTGTCGAAATGAATCAGACGGAAAAGATATGAAGCCGTTTCATCATATCACTTGAGGTTTTTTACAGGTTCTCGATGCCTCTAGCCTTATTGCACCCTTATTGTACCCTTATATCCACTCCAATAATTATTGGAGTGGATATAAGGGTACAATCAACTTAGAATATTAGATGAGCTTCCCATAATATTGGAACAGGTTCACTTTTTTTGGTAAAACATTCTTTCAGGATGAGGCACATTGTACAAAAAAAAGAGACTGCCTCTGTTATGAGGCAGCCTCTGAATAAAATTGGATGGTAAAATGATTGGGCGGAGCGGATAATTGGGTTATCCTTAATTGTCGATGTGCGGTTATCTGTTTTTGCGGAACTCCTCCGGCCGCAAGCCGGTTTTCTTGTAGCAGAAGTCGGAGAGGTGCGAAACGTTTGCGAACCCCAAATCCTCGGCAATCTGCTTGAGCGGGTGACGGGTGTTCTTGAGTGAGTTGATCATCTCGTGCTTCTTGATCTCCAGTTGCCACTGCTTGGGTGTCATGTGGAAGTGACGGACGAAATGGCGGGTGAAGGTTTTGGTACAGCGGTATCCGCACTTCAGCGTTAGCTCATCGAGTGTTTTGCATGACCCATAGTTCCGTATCACCGCATCCACGAAGGGATCTTTTTCCGCTTCGTGGCTCAGCACGTTGACCGTGAGACGTCCTTTCTTCTCCTCGTTGGTGAATATCTTCTGTGTTCCGTTCTCGAAGAGCAGGATGCACTCCCTCACGTTGCCGTAGACCCCCGAATCGGGCTCTTTCTCCTTTGGCGCTTGGTAGAGTGCGTGGATGTTCGACACATTCATGGCTGTTCATTTTAAGGTAAGTCAATTCATTTATCTTGCATCCGCAGCACCATGCTTCCCGGTGCATCCGCACCGCTGCTCCTGGCAGTGGCGTTGGTGGCACCCGAGACCAAGGGATCCCACTGTTCCAGTGCGTGTACCGAAAATTTGTACTCGTTGTTGCGGTAGATGTTGTAATCTGCCGGATCTTGGGGAGCATTCTGAATTGGCAGATAAAATTCTTTGATATTACCATCGGTAATATGGTCAAATTTTGGATTAATCAATCTAACATTGATTGTTCCCCTTGCTTCTCTATAAAACTGAGAACCATCCCAGACATGGTAAACCTTTGTTGTACTTCCCGGAACCGGTACCCGGACAAATGCGTTGGTTATCAGAGCACCAATATCTGCAGATGAAGGATATGTCCATATGATTTCATTCTTATTGTCTTTCATCCAATTCACAGAATCTTCAGAGAGGTTCACATTGTCTGGATTTAAATCAGTCATGGAAGCGATGGATGCCTTTACATACAGTTTGGTTGCATTGTCAGGGCTGGTTTTATCTGACAGGATATGTTCAGGAACATCACTACTGTCCAAAGAAATTACCCCATAGGTTCAGTTGATCTGAATCGGAATCATTCATCGGACGTTTTGGTTTAATAAACAGTTCGCCTAAAGGCTTCCTCTCAAAGAGTACTTTGCCGACGACGGACGATAAAATATAAGTTCCTGATCAATATGAAACATCTTTCTGGCAATGGCAAGCAGCAGGTAATCGCAGATGGCAATCCATATCTGCGAGTATACCGCATTCTGGCTGGTTCCGTAGAACGCCTTGATGTTCAGATGTTGTTTGATCCATTTGAAGAAACATTCCACTTGCCAACGTTCCCTATAAAGTTCAGCAATGGTCAGGTAAGAATGTGTGAAGTCATTGGTCAGGAACCGATAGACATTTCCCGTGGCATAATCCTCATACACAACCATACGGAGTGTATCCGGATACCATCGGGAGGTTTTCAGTCCCGTCAACCTGATAGTGGAATCGCTAACAACTCCGGTGCTTTTATCAACGGGATGCTCTTCTATCACCTCATACTTCATGTTGTCCTTGGCCCTGGTGACGAAGAAAGCCCGCTGGCGATGAAAGTGGAGGAACAACTGCTTGAAATCCACATATCCCTTGTCCATGAGGTAATAATTACCAGGCTCTACGGGCACGAGGCTCATGGCTTTGGTGTCATGGACCGCGGCTTCCGTCAGATAAACAAATGTGGGAATCGCTCCCCGCAAATCCAGCAGGGTATGCATCTTTACACCACCTTTATCATGATGAAGTCTTGCCCATGGACAGAGTTGCAGGCAAAGTTTCATCGTACTGCTGTCGAAGGCAAAGACGATTCCGTCCACATCGAGTCTGGAAGGCTCTTTGCGGTACAGGTGTCTCGCTTGTGCAATCAGTATCTGACCGAAGTCGTGATAGATCCGCCAATCCTTGGTTCCGTTAATATGTGCCAAAGTCGAGCGTTGGATATATTTGATTCCGGAAGTGTACAGCTTGGAGGACAGGGCAACCAGCGTTGCATCAATGCTGCGCAGGCTATCCTGACTGGTGAACTGGGCAAAACTCATCACCATGAACTGGTCTCTGCATTTGAACTCGATGGCATGTCGGTTGCCATTGTATCTCTTTACGCATTTATCAAACTCATATCTCGGTATGAGCGACATTATCTGAGCGAATACGGTCTTTCCCTGATTCATGATTTCTATCTCTTGCAATACTATTTGCAAAAGTATAAATTCAAATCCCGGAAAAATTTTATTCGCGTAATGCATTAATATAAACTAATTTAAATCATGTCTGAGAAAATTTCTTTGGACAGTAGTGAAATTAAATAATTAATAAAACTGTAAACAAAAATCAGGACGGTACATTCCTAAACAAATAGAAACGAAGCACAAAGTTTTGTCGGTTATCAATTTATTGTTACCTTTGCACCCGCAAATACATTTTATACTCATTTTACAAGAACTACTAAATGGCAACAAAATTACGTTTACAGAGAAGAGGACGGAAGAACTATCCTTTTTATCAGATCATTGTTGCAGATAGCAGAGCTCCACGGGATGGAAAGTATATCGAACGGATTGGTTCCTACAATCCGAATACACATCCTGCTACGATCACTTTAGATTTCGACAGAGCTTTGTATTGGCTGCAGACAGGGGCACAGCCCTCTGACACCGTACGCAACATCCTTTCCGAGGAAGGGGTGCTGATGAAGAAACATCTCCTGGGTGGAGTCACCAAGGGTGCATTTGATGCGGCAGAAGCGGAAAGACGTTTCGAAGCATGGAAGAACAACAAGCAACAGGCTAACCACTCTCTCAAGCTGAAAGATGAAGAGAAAGAGCGTGCAGATGCAAAGGCTCGTCTCGATGCAGAGAAAGAGGTGAACAAGGCAAGAGCTGAAGTGCTGGCGCTGAAGAAAGCCGAAGAGGATGCTGCCAATGCTCCGGTTGTTGAGGAAGCTCCCGCTGTTGAAGAAGCACCCGCTGTTGAAGAAGCACCCGTGGCTGAAGAAGCACCTGCCGTTGAGGAACCCAAGACCGAAGAAGCTCCTGTAGCAGAAGAGCCCAAGGCTGAAGAAGCTCCTGTAGCAGAAGAGCCCAAGGCTGAGGAAGCACCTTCTTCCGAAGAGAAGAAAGAGAGTGCAGAATAATTCAATCAAACATACTATACTAAAAAAACCGGTGTCCTTGTGGCACCGGTTTTTTTTTGCTCTGAAGAGTGCGATTAACCTTCTTCTGACAGGTAGTGCCAGAAGCTTTCCGGCAGGGTGATATTTGGTACATCTTCCACACCGGCGAAGAGAGGTGCGATCTCTGAGTCATGGAAGCCTGCAATGCCGCAGCCCACGCGCGTCACCAGAAAGGTGAGATCGGGATTGGTGCGTGCAAAAGCGATGAATTCTTCCACGTAAGGCCGTATCTCTTCGGGTCCCCCATGCATGGTGGGGATGCCGTAGGACTGACCCTGCAGTCCCACTCCCTGTCCCCATATCGCTCCAAAGCGGTTGTGGGCCGTTTTGGCGGCACCGCCTCCATGGTTCCCTTCCAGGTTGCTGCCGAAAACAAAGATCTCGTTTTCCTCCAGGTCGGTGATAAAATCGGGTGTTATTCTATTGTTGTTCATTCTTGTATGTTGGGTTTGTACATATCGGCCGCAGTGATTCCGCAAGCCTCCTTCATCTCGATGCAATATTCCATCTTGCCGAAGTTACCGTCGGCATTGTTGGTTCCGAAGGTGAACTTGAGGCCCGCATCTTTTGCTTTCTGAATGAATGCCTGGTTGGGGATACGATATCGGTGGTTGATCTCCAGCACTTTATCGGTTTCCTTCAAGGCTGTGATCACCCTGTCCATCCGCTCATCTGTCCAGAAGGCATCGTACCGGTCGTTCATCACATCCGGCAGGAAGTTGGGGTTCACGTACACATCCATCGGCTCCTGCATCACCGCCACGATCTTCTCTACGATCAGATCCATATACTGCTCTTCATCTTCGATGAACACCTCCTCCGGGATCCAGAGGCGGGTGCGGCGCCCTTTACGGTCGGTGAAGGTGAGGGCGTCGGTGAAGACATAGTCGAACCGCTCACGCACCTCTTCCGAGAAGGTCTCCGGCCACTCCCTTCCTTCACCCTGCATGGCCTGGATGAAGGGCTGACCCTCCATCTCCTTCAGGTATTGCAGCACCTCTTCATCGCTGGTGATGGGGAAGCCGATGCCGCAGTTGGGTGCCAGCGCATAGTTGATGCCATAGCGGCGCGATTGTGCGGCAGCCTCATCGGCGCTGATCCCCTTGAGGTGCACGTGGTAGTCGAGCACAGGGAAGTTCTCCTGATGCAGACGGATGATCTGATCGTCTTTTTCGTCAATCGCATCTGCCAGTTGTGTGGAGAGGTCGGTCGTTGCAGGCAGCAGTGCGAGTGAGATCGCGCTCACTTCAATTGTCCCTGCACTGCTTTTCAGGGCGAACGTGCCATTGGAGAGAAGTTGCGATGCATGCTCCTCGGTGCGATAGGGTGCTGCAGGCTCGATGTACTCCACCACGGGGGTTTCGTTCAGCAGGATGGTGATCGCGTTGCCCTCCACGCGGAGGATCATATCGAACCACTCGTTGCTCTTCACCACCGATTTGGTCAGATTGCGCACCCCCAGCAGGCTGCCGGTCTTGGTCCACCACTCCTCATCGGTCAGGTCGTTGTCGAGCGCTACCCTGTATCCTTTTGTCATTGCTTCATCACTGTGAAAAGCAAGGAATCCCTTGCCGGTTTCTGTGAGTCGCAAGGTGAGTGACAGTTCGAAGTTGTCGTACCTCCCCTTCTTCAGCAGTGCTGCTGCTCCCTCGTTGAGGGTAAGTATCTTGTCACTGATCGTGGCATCACCCTGCAGCTCCCACAACGCTTCTGCATTCTCTCCCAGCAGGTCTCCCGAGGGTTGAGATCCGTTGCAGGCAGTCAGCAGAAGTGCCGAGAGGATCATCACGAAAAATGTGTTTTTCTTCATCTTAATATGTTTTTTGGGTTAAAAGGCGATCACAAGTTCCACCGTAAATTTGTTCGAATCCATCTCCGGGTTCTCTGCGAAGATGGTCATGTCGTTATCAACCATGTACCATTCGTAATCGAACCGCAGAACGGAGTTATAGCCGCTGCGGTTGAATCCGAAGCCCAGGCCCGCTGTCAGCCGGTTGACGTCAAACCCATCCTGGTCGAAGGTCTCATCCACCGCATCCCAGCGCAGCGCGGGGATCATCCGGTCGAAGAAGCGGTTGTCCAGGGGAAGGTAATAGGCGCTTTGGATGTAGTAGGAGAGGAGGTCGCTGAAAGCCTCGCTCTTGCTCTCCCGCTTCATCAGCTCCGTCTCCACCTTCCAGTTGGAGGTGGCGTAGCGGAAGTCGGCCCCGTAGATGAAGAACTGTTTGGTCTCATCCTTGGGGTAGTTGTACATCTTGGCGGTGACGCGTGCCCCCTGCATGCTTCCCAGTTCGATCCGGCCGCCGTAAGAGAGTTTGTTTTTCCATACCGGGTCGTTGATGGCGTTGCCGTTGAAGAGTCCCCCCTCCAGGTTCACCGGCAGGTTGCCCATCCGAAACTTGTATTTGGCCATCATCCCCAGGTCGCGTGTGCTGAGGAAGTACTTGCCGATGAAAGCCCGGTTGGCGAACATCATGGTGGCGGGTGTGGTGATGTAGGAGTTGAAGAGGGGGATGCCCATCTGTCCCAGCGTGAGGCTAAGCCCTTCAACCGGCACGAGGGTGCCGTAGAGGTCGAGCACCTTGAAGTCGCCGTTGTCACTCAGCTCCAGTTGTGCACGGTAGGAGGCAAAACTGTTGATCCCCCCTTTCACGCCGATGCGGGAGTTACGCACCGAGAAGCGTGAGTTGCCGGTCTCGGAGGCGTATTCATACTTGTTCTTCAGCGTGCCGTCCACCTGGATGGAGGGATAATTCGTACTATCGGCATCCTGTGCCGTGAGTGTTAGTGTCTTGATAAACAGTAACAATAAGAACGGTAAGGCGATTTTACGCATATGTCAAAGATTATAGTTGATTGATGTTTTCTACTTTATAGAGTCGATTCATTTTTCAGCAACTGCTCTTTAATTTGTGTACCCCAGTGGTATCCTCCCATCTGATTGTCTGAGCGCAGCACGCGGTGGCAGGGGATCAGGCAGGCCACAGGGTTCTTGCCTACAGCACTGCCCACGGCGCGTGAAGCGGCGGGACGGCCTATTCGCTTCGCGAGGTTGGCATAACTGGTTGTCTTGCCACAAGGGATCTGCAGCAACGCCTCCCACACCTCCATTTGAAAGGTTGTCCCTCTGAGATGAAGCAGCAGCACATCCTCACCACTTGGCTCCTGGATCAGGGCGAGTGCACGCTTGTGGAGTGGATCCTCGCCCGGGGTGATCACTGCCGCTGGATAACGATCTCTCAATTCGACGAGCAAATGATTTTCTTCGCCGAAACCGATAAAGAGGATTCCCCGCGCGGAGGAGGCAATCAACAAAGGTCCGTAAGAACTGTTGTAGGTGGCGTAAGTGATCGCCAGCTCTATCTCTTCTGCCGGTGTCATGGGTATGATGAGGTGCTGAGGAACGCTTGCACTCAACCCTTGACGACTGGAGGTTTCTTTCTCACTGTTGTTCATCTTCATTCCACGTTTTGTGATGCGCTGATTGTTGATTTAATCCGCAATAAACTGTTCGAAGCCGTCGGATTGGATGGTGCCGTACATTCCCTCTTCCGTTTCATAGATGAAGAGGTAGTGCAGGCCGGGAAGTGTTGCCGCCACCTCCTTCGATTCCTCGATGCCCATCGCCATGAAGGCGGTGGCATAGGCATCTGCCGTCATGCAATCGTGGGCGATCACCGTGGCACCCAGGATGTCGAGCTGAGAGGGGTATCCGCTCTGCGGGTCAATGGTGTGGGCATACTTCTTCCCATCCTTGATGTAAAAGTTGCGGTAGTTGCCGGAGGTGGCCAGTGACATGTCGCAAAGGGAGAGGATGGTTTGCAGCTCATGCTGCATGCCGGAGCTGTCGTCGATCGGCTTGTCCACGCCGATGCGCCAGCATTCTCCCTTGTCGTTCACGCCGCGGGCGGTAATCTCTCCGCCAATTTCCACCATGTAGTTTTCGATGCCGTGCCGTTCCATCAGGTCACCCACCACGTCACAGGCATACCCCTTAGCAATGGCTGAGGTGTTGATGGTGATGCGCGGGTCGCTTTTAACCACATTTCCTTCTGCATCGATGGCAATCTTGTCGTACCCTACGATCTGTTTCAGGCTGTCGATGATTGCCGGGGTGATGCTGTCCATCCTGGAGAAACCGAATCCCCAGGCATTGATCAGCGGGGAGACGGTGATGTCGAACTTGCCACCGGTGATCTGTGCGATCTCCTGTGAGCGGTTGAAGCAGTTGAGGAAGAAGCTGTCCAACGCTACCGGCTCGTTTCGGTTCACCTTCGTGATGATGGCGTCGTCGCGGAAGGGGTTGAGCGACCGGTCGAATCGTTCCAGCTCGGCCATGATCTCCTCCCGCAGCGAACGGCTGTAGGCATACTTGATGTGAAAACCGGTGTGGAAGATCTCACCCTGTTCCTGATAATAGGTATACTCCTTCTTGCTTCCTCCTCCATTGCAGGAGAGCAGCAGGATGGAGAGCAGCAGTAGATATTTTGTTCTTGTAAACATATTAACATACAAACGTTTAAACATGTTTTCTAAATCTCTTCTTCAACCCTGTAGTGGTTTCGTTCCGGTGCATTTCGGGAGACCAGCTCACCCAGGAATCCGGCAAGGAAGAGCAAGGTTCCCAAAATCATCATGGTGAGGGAGATGTAAAAATAGGGGGAATCGGTCACCAGTTTGTAAGGATTGCCCTGGTGCATGTCGTAGAGCTTCATCGCACCTACAAGGATCACGGCGACGAAGCCGATCAGGAACATCAGGCTTCCCCAGAGACCGAAGAAGTGCATCGGCTTCCGGCCGAAGCGGTTCAGGAACCAGAGCGTCATCAGGTCGAGGTAGCCATTCACGAAACGGCTGGCACCGAACTTGCTGCTGCCGTACTTGCGCGCCTGGTGTTGCACCACTTTCTCCGTGATCTTACGGTAACCTGCATTCTTCGCCAACACAGGGATGTAACGGTGCATGTCGTTGTAGATCTCAATATCCTTCGCCAGGGCACTCTTATAGGCTTTGAGCCCGCAGTTGAAGTCGTGCAGTCTGATGCCCGACACCCTGCGTGCGGTGGCATTGAACAGCTTTGAGGGGATGTTCTTTGTCAGCTTGTCGTCGTATCGTTTCTTCTTCCAGCCGGAGACCAGGTCATATCCCTCCTCGCTGACCATGCGGTAAAGCTCGGGTATCTCGTCAGGACTGTCCTGCAGGTCGGCATCCATGGTGATCACCACCTCTCCCTGGGCTTTTTCGAAGGCACAGTGGAGGGCAGGCGACTTACCGTAGTTGCGTCTGAACTTGATTGCCTTCACTTTGTCCGACTCTTTCCGGAGTTGGCTGATCACCTGCCACGAAGCGTCGGTGCTGCCGTCATCCACGAAGATGATTTCGTAACTGAAGCCCTGCTCCTCCATGACGCGGCGGATCCAGCTGTGCAGTTCGGGCAGGGACTCCTCTTCGTTGTAGAGCGGAATTACAACTGAAATATCCATATGCTTGAGGGTCTGTTATGCTGTTTCATTTCTTTTGTATCGCATGGCGAGGGGGACGATCAGCAGCGAAAGGATCAGACCCAGAAAGACATCGGCCATGATCACATTGCTGAATACGTAGGTGATCGCTCCCGGCAATGGCTGTTCTGCCAGTTGGGCTGCCAACTCTTTGCCGATGGGCATTTGGGAGGCCATCTGCATCATTGCCTCGTAGATGCCGCCGATGTAAAGAGGATCAATCCATTTCACATGCAGCAGTACCATCAGCGATTCCAGCAGGGAGGCAAAGAAGAAGAGCAGGATGGAGAACTGAATCCCCTCACCGAAGCGCATCTCACCGTTCGTTCCCTCACGGTTGTATTTCACCAGGAAGTAGAAGAGCAACAGCGGGGTGCCGAAGCTCAGGAGTGTAGCGGTGAAGCTGAGTAGCGGGTGCAGTGCACCGGTGATCACGAACAGGTACTTGAACACCCAGAACAACCCGAGAATCAATCCGGCATGCATGGTGTCGTTCAGTATCTGATTCTTATTTGATTCCATTGATTTCATATTGAGATGCAAAAGTAATGAAAATAATGGAAATGGTTGGATCCGTCATGTTGATAATCACAAAAAAAGAGGCTGTCTCAATATGCTAATGAGATGTTTTTTTCATTCCATCCACTAAGAATCGCCTTAGTTGGCTTTTTACTGCGTATCAATTCAGACGTAACTGACTCTAATCTCATTCGAATCTATTAGAACGAGATTAGAACCATATTAGAACCATATTAGAACCATATTAGAACGAGATTAGAACCAGTAACGAAGAAAATAGGCTGTCTCATGTTATAATTTGAGACAGCCTCCTTCGCTGTTCATGCCCTAAGGGTTCAGCATTTATCAAGAGTTGGCAAGCGCATCAGCATCCTTCTCCTCCTTCGTCCTGGGGAGGATCAGGTTGAGCAGCACACCAATCACGGCTGAGAGGCCGATGCCGGTCATGCTGACAGTACCCATCTGCAGCACGGCACCGCCGATGCCGGTGGTGAGGATCAGTGAGACGATGATCAGGTTGCGTGAGTTGCTCATGTTGGTCCTGTTCTGGATCATGTTGTTGACACCCGTGGCGGCAATCATTCCGAAGAGAAGCAGCATGATACCTCCCAACACAGCACCGGGAATCGCCTTGAGCAGGGCGCTCACCTTGGCCACCATGGAGAAGATGATGCCCGTGACGGCCGCGATGCGGATCACCGCCGGGTCGGTCACCTTGGTCAGCACCATGGCACCGGTCACCTCCGAGTAGGTCGTGACGGGAGGGCCGCCGATCAGTCCCGCCACGCAACAGGCGATACCGTCGCCCAGCATGGTGCGATGCAGCCCGGGACTCTTCACAAAATCCTTTCCGGCTACCTGGCTCACGGTGAAGACGTCGCCCACATGCTCAATCACAGGTGCGATGGCTACGGGGATGAGGAAGAGGATTGCCTCCCAGGAGAACTCAGGCTTCACGAATTGTGGCAGTCCCAGCCAGGGGGCTGCGGCCACGCCGGAGAAGTCGACCCGCCCCAGAACGGCCGCTACGGCGAATCCTACGATGATGCCGGCGAAGATGGGAATCAGTTTGAGCAGTCCCTTTGCATACATGCTCACCACGATGGCGGTGACCAGTGCGATGATGGCCAGGAGCCAGTCCTCAGAGGCCATGCTGACACCCGTACCGGCGAGCGAGAGACCGATCAGCATGATCACGGGGCCGATCACCACGGGTGGAAAGAGCCGTTTGATGAGGTTCACTCCCTGCCACTTCACCAGGGCGCTCATCACGAAGTAGACCGCTCCCACGGCGACCAGTCCCGAGAGGGTGCCCGGCAGGCCGTAGAGTTCGGTGGCCTTGACGATGGGTGCGATGAAGGCAAAGCTACTGCCCAAAAAAATAGGGACCTTGCCTTTCGTTACCAAGTGAAAGATCAATGTCCCTATCCCTGCGGTGAACAGTGCGGTGGAAGGATCAAGTCCGACGAGTAAAGGTACCAATACGGTGGCTCCGAAGGCCACAAAGAGGAATTGAACCCCGACGACCGTTTTTAACGCGGGGCTGAGTTGCTTTTTGTTTTCCATTCAATTGTTAAATTCATGATTTGCCTGCAAAGGTAAATGATTTTAGCTTTAACGGAAAACATTTTTTTAGTAAATAAAGATGTTTTGGAGCACTTTTCCAAAACCCCTTTTCGATGGGAATCACCTCCCTTCTGTTTGTCCCATTTCGGTCACTATCGCCTCCTCAGGGAAGCATCCATGCCAGGGCGAAGAGGAGGGATGCCTGCCAGTTGATGGCGATCTCGTTGTGCGAGTAGCTCTCCTCCAGGTCCACCCAGTCGGTGGCGCTGTGACCGCCGCCCACCAGGTATCCGGGCCAGGGAGCTTCCACCTTGTCGGCACCCGATCTCCGGTCGTGCGGATGCATGGGGGGATTGATACCCAGGCCGGTCACGTAGGAGCGGTTATAGGTGTTGCGTCCGAAGAGGTGTGCGATCTGTGTGAGGGCCGTCTCCCGGTAGTCGTCCCGTGGCTGAAGCTTCTCTGCCACGTAGAGGTTAAGCGTCTGCCGTGCAACCGTGCCGTTGCAACCCCAGTAGTAGCGCACCAGCGCCCGTCCGTAGGCGTCGTTGCGGGCACGCGTCACCATGTTGTCAGCCGCTCTCAGCGCGTTCTCCCGAATCCGTTCCTCCACGACCCTGTTTTTACCCTCCCTCTCTGAGAGGAGGTAGGTGAACATGCCCAGGTTGGTTACGTTGCCCCAGTCCCAGTCCTCATCCACCCGGAAGCTGATTGCTGCGGCTCGCTGTTCGAAGTCGAGCAGGTAAACCTCCTCGCCTGTGGTCTGCCACAGCTCGGCAGCGGCCCAGAGCCTGTTGTCCTGGTCGGTGGTCTGGTAACCACCCGTCTGGAAGTCGCCCTGTATGAAAGGCTTCTCTTCGGGGTGCTGTTGCAGGTAGTCGTAGCTGAGCCGTGCCGCCGTCAGCAGTCTGTCGGCATAAGCGGGATCGTAAGGTGCAAAGAGGCGTGCCGCCTGTGCCGTCATCGCCGTGAAGGAGGCGGTGGCAGCCGAGCTCCACTCGGTGAAGTATCGCTTCTCCTTGTCATCCTGCGGCATGATGAAGCCGGAGAAGTTGGTACGGGTGAGCTTGTGTGAGACCCGTCCGCTGCCGTCGGCGTATTGCATCTTGAGTACCCAGCTCATCTCCCACTTCAGCTCCTGTAGATAGTAGGGCAGACCGGGTGCGGTCTCCGGCAGCTGCAGGTCGATCTTCTCTATCTGTGGTTGGAACTGCTCCCATGCCATCGAGAGGATTCCCATGGTGATGCCGGCATTGACGATGTACTTGCCGTGGTCGCCTGCGTCGTGCCAGCCGCCGGTGCCGTCGCGCTGCACTCCCTTCTCTCCGAGGTAGTCGAGGTAGCCATCCTCCAGGTGACACGCTTCGGTGCAGAAGTGGTCGCCATTGTGTTCACCAGCGACGGCCATGCCGCAGCGCCAGAGGTAGAAGCCCCGCATGGCGGTACGAAAATGATCACTATAGATGGTCATACCCAGGGGGAAGGTAACGGAGCGGCTTCCGTCCGGCAACTCGAGGTAGTAGCTGCCCGAGCGATGCAGTGCCGAGAAGTCGGCCATTACAACCTCCTGCCCTGTATCTTCCTGGTAGAAAGGGCCGGAGGTCTTGCCGCTAAACAATGTTTCGTTTGTCTCTGCATCCTTCACCACGAAGGTAGTAACATCGGCAGTGATGGTTGCCTCCTTTTCCTGTTGTGGCAGGTAGCCGAGTGAATTGAGGCGGATGGCTCCTGCCGGCTGCTGTGCGGCGAGCAGGGTGAAGAAGGATAGGAACAGGGTTGTAAGGATCGTTTTCATGCTTATAAAGGTTTATAGGTTAGTTCGTTAGTACGTTATTGCGTTTTTGAGTTTGTAAGTTCTTAGTTTTTAGTTTTTAGTTTTTAGTTCGATGTTCGGGGTTCGGGGTTCAGGGTTCGAGGTTCCTGGCATATCATTTTTCAATCGGCAATTTGATCTCCGGCCGGTTGCGGTTAATACGGGGGTTGCCCGCATCGGAGGAGATGGCGTGTGCCCGCATTGCCTCTTCGGGGTAGGGTTGCATCAGTTGCTCCACGCTACTGCGTTTGGTGGCGGGATCGATCCAGGCAGCCAGATCGTCATGGCGGAGGATCAGCGGCATCCTCTTCTTGCTGTTGTGGATGTAGGACATCAGCGGGTTGGCATCGGTGGTGATGATAGAGAAGGTGTCGCGTACCTCTCCGGTCAGCTTGTTGACCCATGAGTTATAGATGCAGCCCATGTAGAAGACCGTCTCATCGGTCGGATAGATATAGTATGGGAATTTCTTGCCGTTCTCGTGACGCCACTCGAAGAAGCCGTCCACCACCAGTACACAGCGCTGGCTGACGATCGACTTCTTGTAGGAGGGTTTCTCGTAGATGGTGTCAGCACGGGCATTGAGGGTCATGTTCTGCAGCTCCGTGGTCTGTTCCTCCACCGCGAAGGAGGGGATAAGTCCCCATTCGGAGAGGGTGATAGCCCCTTGGCGAATCACCGGCAGGCGGGGGTGGGCGAAGCCTGAAACCAGATAATGGTCCTCCTCGAAGGTGAGTGGCATCTGTACACCTGCGTGCGACTGCAGGTACTCCCTGATCGCTTCTTTCGCTTTCTTCTCCACGGAGACGGTAAAACACATATGCTGTTTCGTTAAAGGTGTATCTCTATCAGTTCGTTGAAGCTGCTGGTGTAGGCGCGCGAGAGGTGTAGGCGCCGCATTTTATGTGTCAGCTCATCCTGCGAGGCGAGGCGCACCATCGTCTTGCCATGCTTGCGGTTGAGGTTGTCTATCGTCTCCATCAATTTCTTGTGCTTCGGGTCAGAGTTGAAGAAGAGCGACGGCTGGTAGGCGTTGGCATCCACCAGGTCGAGTAGGATCACGCCGGCGCGCTTGTAGTGTTTGTGTTCGCGGTAGATGCTTTTCAGTCCCTCAATGGCGAAGCGCACCAGCTCGAGCGAGGAGGAGGTGGGGAAGGGGAGCTTGAGCAGCACGCTGTTGGCGTAGAACTCCTCCTTGTCGTTGAATCGGTTGGTTTCGATGAAAACTACCATGCGGCGGCACATCGACTGCTGTCGGCGCAGCTTCTCGGCGCTGGTCATCACGAAGGTGGCGATCCGTTCGTGCAGTTCCTCCAGCCTGTTGTAGTCGCGGTCGAACGAACGGGTGGTGGCGATGCTCTGCTTCTTCTCTGCGATCTCCATCTCCAGGGTGGCGATCCCCTGCAGGTCGCGCTGCAGGTTGCGCCCCACCACGGTCATCAGTGATCGCACCAGCGACTCGGGCAGCTGGGTGAAGTCGTAGGCGGTGTGGACCCCCATGGTGCGCAGCTTACGGGCGTAGCGTCTGCCGATGCCCCACACATCCTCGATGGGTAGCCAGCGGAGTGCTTTGACCCGTTTCTCCTCGCTGTCGATCACATGCACCCCCTGCAGCTCCGGGTATTTTTTTGCGATGCGGTTGGCCACCTTGGCCAGTGACTTGGTGGGAGCGATGCCCACGCTGAGGGGGATGCCTGTCCAGCGTCCCACCTGTCGCCGCATCTTCAGGCCATACTCCCGCAGGTCCACCCTCATGCCGGAGAGGTCGAGGAAGCACTCGTCGATGGAGTAGATCTCGTGCGAGGGGGTGTAGGAGGCGAGGATGTTCATCACGCGGCGGCTCATATCGCCATAGAGCACGAAGTTGGAGGAGAAGACCTGCACGTCGTGGGTGCGGATCAGCCGCTCAATCTGGAAGGCGGGATCCCCCATCTTGATGCCCACCGCCTTCGCCTCGTTCGAGCGCGCGATGACGCAGCCGTCGTTGTTGCTGAGCACCACGATGGGTTTGCCGTTCAACGTCGGGTTGAAGACCCGCTCGCAGGAAGCGTAGAAGTTATTGCAGTCGGCTAAGGCGTACATTGTTGTTGATGATGGAGGTGACGATGCCCCAGATATAGATTTCCGCCTCCTCGGGGCTGTACTCCAGCGTGGGGAAGTCGGGGTTGAGCGGTATCAGCCTGATCTTGTCGCCGCTCTTTTCGATCCACTTGGCGGTGAACTCGCCGTCGATGAAGCAGCAGGCCAGCAGGTCGGACGACCACTCCAGGGAGCGGTCGATCACCATGATGCTGCCGGGCTGTACCAGCGGTGCCAGCGAGGTACCGCGTGCCACGGCATAGAAGGTGGCATCGGGATGTCTCACCAGCAGTTTGTTCACGTCAAGGCTCTCCTGCAGGAAGTCGTCAGCCGGCGAAGGAAAGCCGCAGGCAATTTCACCCGCCAGCGGCAGCTCCAGTTCAGAGAGGCCGGGGGTGAAGAAGTCGAAGCCGGATGAGGAGAAGATCTTTTCCATTGATGCAAATATATGTTTTTTCGCCCAATAAAAAAAAGAAGAGGTCAGGCCGGCACCAGCCGGAGCAGGGTAATCTCGCTCTGGGTGCCGAAGCGGATGGGTGAGAAGAAAGTACCCAGTCCCTGGGAGACATAGATATACATCTCTTCGTATTGGTAGAGTCCCTTGTTGTACCCGAACATCCATTTGGCGATGAGGGTGAAGGGGAACATCTGCCCCGCGTGGGTGTGGCCCGTGAGCAGCAGGTCGGCACCCCCATCCGCCATGTATGGGATGCCGTCGGGGCGGTGGTGAAGCACAATCAGCGGCCGCTCCGGTTCTATCTCCAGACTTTGCATCACGCTCTTCACTGTGGTGCTGTCGTTGGTTGCATGGATGTCGAACGAGTCGCTGTCCGCTAGCATGTTGTTGAGGCCCACTATCTGCAGCTCCCCGTTGTGCGCTACCCTGTTCATCAGCAGTGTGACGCCGCTTCTCTCCGTGCGGCGAAGCACCTGTTTCAGTCCCACCTGTTCGTCGTGGTTGCCGAACACGAAGTAATGGGGCACGCTAATCGTCCGAAAAGCGTCCAGCACATCTTCATTTCCGTTGAAGTGTGTCTTGCTGTCGAACAGGTCACCGGTGTTGAGGATGATCTCTGGCCGCAGCTCCCTTGTGATGCGTACGATCCGCTCCAGCTCCTTCTTGCCGCGCGAGTTGCCCAGGTGGATATCGGTCAGGTGTACCGCACGGATCTCCTCGGTGAGTCCCCTGATGGGGATGGTCACCTCCTTCACCCTGAAGTGATAGGCGTTCCAAACGCCGTAGCCGGTGAGCAGTGTCGTCAGTCCCACCGTGAGCCAACCCCGCAGGGCGGGGGAGGGTTTTAAGAAAAGGTGCAACAGGTCGGTCACGGCGAGCGACAGCAGCAGGAGGATGAAGGCCCCCAGCAGGATGGAACCCACCAGCGACCATGCCGTCACGAACGGGTTGGTGAGCTCGCTGAAGGCGATAGATCCCACAAAAGCGAATACCAGGCCCAGTGAGAAGATCCAGATCCACCCCTTCATGCCGGGAGCCGGGAAGAAGAGGGAAAACCGTCTGGAGAGGTAGTAGATCGCCGCGGCTACGAGGCCCAGCGTGATTGCCATGAAGAGGATGGGGGTGAATTGTTTCATAAATCGATTAACAACCGAGGGGCGGTCAATGTTTAGGAAAATCAATGCCTGAAATCAAACAAACCTGTCGTTATTTTTTGTAAGTTTGTATTCTGGCTGTAATGTAAAACACTACCATCAAAAATCAATTGTCCGGCAGGCAACCGGGATGATATTTCGTGCAAAAGAAGGAATTGATAAAAAAGCCCCACACAATGAAAAAAAATATCCTACTCCTTGCACTCTTCTTTTTCCTGTTTCAGCAGTGCGACAGTAAGCCTGTGACTCCCATTGATGAAGAGAACCCGAATGAAAGTGTGATACCCGATGAGTCTGAAGAGCCGGGTGAAACCGGTGATGCGGGAGATACTGAAGAGCCGGAGGTGCCGGGAGTCTGGGCAAGTGCGGCTGAGATCAACGCCCGCCTGGGCAGGGGAATCAACATCGGCAACACCTACGAGGCGGAACAATCGTGGCAGTCGCCTTTCGATCCTGCCGACCTGAAACGGATTGCCGACCTGGGGTTCACCCACGTGCGCCTTCCCATCCGCTGGGAACGGGGCGATCGCAGCCTGGCAACGGCTCCCTACACCCTTACACCTGCTTTCCTGCAGATCATAGAGGCAGCCGTCGATGAAGCACTGAAGCAGAAGCTGCACATCATCCTCAACATGCACCACCACGATGCGCTGATGGCCAATCCCACCGCCGAGAAGGCGCGTTTTCTATCGCAGTGGGAGCAGATCGCCGACCACTTCAGGGAGTACCCCGACAGCCTCCTGTTCGAGATTCTGAACGAGCCGCACGACCAGCTCACACCCTCCTTGTGGAACGACTATCTCTCCGATGCGCTGCAGGTGATCCGCACAACCAACCCGAAGCGCTGCGTGCTGATCGGCACGGCGGAGTGGGGTGGTGTAGGCGGCCTTTCAGCACTGCAGCTCCCCGATGATCCCCAACTCATCCTCACCATCCACTACTACAACCCTTTCCAGTTCACACACCAGGGAGCCAGCTGGTCCGAAGGGTCCGATGCCTGGCTCGGCACCAAGTGGCGCGACACCGCGTTTGAGCGGCAGGCGGTGGAACAGGATTTCAAGGCAGCCGTCCGTTTCTCCGAAGAAAAGCAACTCCCCATTCACATCGGTGAGTTCGGAGCCTACTCGCGTGCCGACCTCGACTCGCGGGTCCGCTGGACCCGTTTCCTCGCCCGCTGGTTTGAACAGCAGCACTTCAGCTGGGCCTATTGGGAGTGGAACTCCGGCTTCGGGATCTACAACCCGCAGAGCGGACAGTATGAAGAGCGGCTGGTCGACGCACTGACAACTGATTCCATGGCCGAGCCCTATGAACCCGATTATGCGAACCTCTACAGCAGCAACTTTGCCAACGGGCAGAGCGACGGTTGGACCCTCACCAACAACGATGCCTCGGCCGCTTCCACCATGGCCGTGGCGAACAATAAGCTGACCGTCACCGTTACCAAGCCGGGAACGGTCGATTGGCACATCCAGCTCATCAAAGCCGGCATGAGCATTGAGAAGGGGAAGACCTATCGTGTTGCCTTCAATGCCTCCTCCCCCGACAGCGACAACCGGAGTATCTCGGTCGGTGTCTCACGGAACTCCGATCCATGGACAGGCTACGGTAGCCGGTCGGTCACGATCGACAAGAGCCACTCCGCCTACAACCTCCTCTTCACCTCCGCCCACACCGACTCGCAGGCACGCATCCTCTTCTCCCTCGGCAACGCTGGCAACACCCGTGTGGTGCTGTCAGACATCAAGCTGATGGAGGTGCAATTTGAATAAAGAAACGATTCGATGAAACATCTTTTTTACCTTTTGTTGATCACTCTGGTTTTAACCACCTGTCACAGATGTACAGGTGGATCGAATTCACAATATGATTACAGCGTCAGGGTAGTGGGTGTTTCTGATGGTGATACCTTCACCGGTTTGACCGGTGACAACGAAGGTCGGTTTATGGTGTGATTCCCGTCCCGTCTCGCCATGGGATACGAGAAGAAAATGAATTTTTAAACTTGACATAAGTTGTCAAATATCCGCTTCATCTTTGTCTTTCTAATAATTGTAGCGATGGAGACAAAGCAAAAAGATCAACAGAGAGGCGGAAAAGGAGAGAAAACACCGATGACTCGCGAGGAACTTGAATGGTTCCTGAACAACTATTTGCATAAAATTGAATTGGAAAAGGCTGACCGGAAAAAACGTTAGATAGCCTATCATTACATCCCAAATTTGAAATGAGAGTCTAAAAGAGTATTTTTATTCTGTGAATATTTTACTATTTATCGAAATTGAGTTAAATTGCGTCAAAATTTAAAGACTATTGCTGCTGATTTAACTTTAGATCTCTTATACATGAACGAGCAGTTTTATTCCGTGTATCAACACTTGATGGAATCGGTCATCACCTGGGTAATGACCAGAGATTGCAATTCCTGAAATTCAGAGACCATTTATTTGAGTACATAACACAATTTACACGATACACGTCCATCACCCAAATCAAAGTACTTTTAATCTCAACAACATGAAACGTATTATTTTATCAGTAATTGTCCTGTTGTGCATCAGTTCGGTTGTCGGACAATCTACGGATGTAGTCTACAAGGTGACAAACTATTCCGTCAACGGAGAAAACTATGATTATGTCGCATTAGAGGAGGATGTATTGCTCGCATTCTACCTTAATGAAGAGGGATCACTCTGTTTTGCCAACGTCTGGAGAAACAGCCAGTCGGAATCGTATGGCAAGGTCTATTCGTTGAAAAAGACGGAAGTGGCTGAAACCGATTCAACTTATGCAACGAATGAAATCAAATTCACCTGGAATTTTGTCAATTCGTACAATGAAGAGACAGGAAATGCCGCTGTAACCATCCAGAACCTTTTCTTTGAAAACACAGTAATCTTCAATGCGAAAATCATCGTTATGGATACGATGGAGGTGTTGAAAATGAAAGGCTATCTGGAGTAAACTTGAGTAAAACAATAATTAATACAACTCTAATTTAACAACGATACCAAATTATTTGAATATTTGAAGGCTACCAGAACAGATTATTTTTAACTGTTTTACCGTTTTAAGCCCTATATTTGTGATACAACAGCCATGAGCACCTGAAATGAATATATAAGTAACCAAAACTGCCGAAAAGGATACCTGGCAGACCGATAGTAATATGTTGTTGGTTCTTTACCGTTGAGGCTGAGACAAGGGTTCTGCCTGTTATTTTTTTTACATACTTAATAAATGATTTAACAATGATAAATTAGAAAATGAAAGAATTTATATGCAACCCATGTTAAACGTTCGAATCGTATTGCAGGATTATTATTTCTTTAAGTTATATTGAAAATGGGGTACCTTAAATATATTGAAGAATCAAAACAAAAAGTTTATAACCAAACTGTAGCAACCAAAATAATGGATTTGGTTCAAAAGTTAAGATTGAGTTCAAATGAACACGACCAAAGGAGGTGGATTTGGGAGTTGATTCAGAATGCAAAAGATGTAGCTTTTGAGAATCATCCAGTCTCAATTTGTGTTGATTTAATTGAGAATGAAGACAACGAAGTGATATTTCGTCATAACGGAAAACCTTTTTCAATTGACAACATTACGTTTTTGATTGAGCAGGTTTCTACTAAAGAAAGAAATACAGAGTCAAAAGAAAAAAACAAGCCTACAGGAAAATTTGGTACGGGATTTTTAACCACACATCTTCTCTCTGAAACGGTTGAAGTAGATAGTGTGGTCAAGGAAGAAGATTTACCATATAAAAAATTTAGTCTTTTATTAGATAGAAGCGGTAGAGAGATAAATGATGTAATCCGATCTGTGAATGGATCACTTAAAATCTTGCGACAATTGGATGATGTGCAGCCCTATACGCACTACAAACCAAAAGATTTCAATACAAGTTTTAAGTATCTTTTAGATGATGAGGGAGTTGAAACTGCAAAAATAGGTTTGGAGGATTTGAACTTGTGCGTTGCCTATACCTTGGTTTTTGTTCCTAATATTGAATCTGTTTGCATAAATTCAGAGACAACCTTTATTTTACAACCAGAAGTAGCGATTGAAGGGAATGGTGTTGAAATACATACCATTCTAAAAAAAATCACTGGTAAACCTTCTGAAGAGATTCATATTGCAACAGTGTCAAATGAGAATGTTACAGTTGCAGTCGAAATAAAATACGAAAAGAATCAAATTGTTGTAGTTGAGCCGAATGAAAGTTTGCCTCGTTTATTTTGTGATTTTCCATTAATTGGGACCGAAGATTTCATTTATCCTGTTGTTATTAACAGTCCTTTTTTTAACCCTACAGAGGCGAGAAATGGTATTTATATTACCGATAGAAGTGACAATATAATAGTTGAAAACAAAAAACTACTTAGGGTCTGCTTACTAATTCCCAATCAGGCACACAATTTCATTTGTGGCTTGACTGGATAAATATTTATATTTCTCACTTTCATCAGTTTCGATAGAAACGAGACAAAATAAGGAAGGGGAA
>Ga0116162_10000404_pt1 | contig 31140 bp, 28 predicted proteins | sample AD_UKC105_MetaG_FD_89875 | JGI IMG/M metagenome (GOLD analysis project Ga0116162, IMG submission 89875) | Active sludge microbial communities of municipal wastewater-treating anaerobic digesters from Hong Kong - AD_UKC105_MetaG | ecosystem: Engineered > Bioreactor > Anaerobic > Digestate...
CAATATATATATCACAGTACACTGTACGGATCAGCCCGGCCCGCCCCCCCACAATATTAACATCGCCCCTCTCCCCGGCCCTGTATATCCAAACACCCCTTGAGTCATGTGAGCATGACAAAAGAAGGGAGATGCAAATGAGTAATAAAAATATTATATTCTTCATACTGCTCATCATTATAAAAGTGCTGACAGCTGTCAATTCTGCAAATACATTTTTTCTAATTTACCCCTTATATTGTGCCGAGAATAGACTGATAACAGATAAAATTAACCTGTCGGAATCTTATTTTGAAAAAACTGCGCATATCATTATACCTGTTCCTCCTTGTTTCCCTCATAGGGATAAGCTACTACCACTTCGGAGAGGGAATGTCCTTTTCTGATTCAGTTTTCATGATAGCCATAACGCTCAGCACAGTAGGCTACGGCGAGGTCCAGCCTCTATCTCCCACCGGGAGAATTTTCACCGTTTTTATAATAATTTTTGGTATAACAATCACAGGTTATACGGCAGGTACCTTTATAAGGATGCTCATAGAGGGGGAGCTGGGTAAAAGATTCGGGAGGAAAAAGGTGGAAAAGAAAATTACCAGTCTTAAAAATCACTATATAATCTGCGGCTACGGGAGGATAGGCAAGATCCTCACGAAGGAACTCAAAAAGCATCATGAAAAATTCGTTGTTCTGGAATATGACGACAAACAGATTGCGATCCTTGAAAGCACCGGGATTCCCTACATGCTTCTTGACGCGAGGGATGAGAACTCCCTTCTCAAAGCGGGAATAATGAGGGCTAAAGGACTTGTAACAGCGGTTATGTCTGACGCTGATAATGTTTTCATAACCCTCACTGCAAGAATGCTGCGGTCAGATATATATATACTTGCCCGTTCCTCTGATCCGAAAAACGAAAAAAAACTCCTGAGCGCCGGTGCGTCCAAGGTTGTATCGCCTTACCTTATTGGTGGACAGAGGATGGCACAGCTGCTGGTGAGCCCCACAATAGTGGACTTCATAGACATAGCGACAATGGATGACTCCTTGGGACTCCGCATGGAGGAGGCAAGGCTTCGGCATGGTTCCCCGTACGTGGGGAAATCTCTTATAGAAAGCAACCTGAGGAAAGACTACGGTGTCATAATTGTCCTCATAAAGAAGAGTAACGGTGACATGAAGTTTAATCCTAATCCCAATGAAGTGCTTGAAGAGGAAGACGTTCTTGTGATGCTGGGGAAAATAACGGATCTCGAAAAGATCAATGCTATAATGTGATCAGGAATTTCTGGCAGCAGCAGATGAGGTTATACCCTTAATAAGGTCTTCAATATTAAAGGGTTTTGCCATAAAAAGATCTATAAAACTGTTATATCTCTTGAAATCACCGATTGACCAGCCTGAAAGAAGAATAATAAGGGTATCCTCGCTAACCTCCTTGATCCTGGCCGCAAGTTCAATGCCGGTCATGCCTGAAACATCATAATCTGTAATTACTATATCGTAATTTTTCTTTTTAAATTCATCAAAGGCATCTGTTCCATTGTCGGTTATATAGACATTGTTTCCCATTCTTTCAAAGAGGTTGCCAAGTATAAGCTGAAGTGCCCTCTCGTCTTCCACAATCATGATATTTCTGTCTTCTACAACGTAATCCCTTTCCCCGCCCTGGCTTCCGTTCGTTTCAATTACAATCTTATGCGGAAGAATTATCCTGATTGAATAGGCCTCAACAGATTCCTCTTCAAGAATTCTCAGGTTCAGTTTTTCCGCGGCATTCCTGATTTCAGACGGCGAAAGTCCATCCACCATAAAGGGGACAATATTTGCCGGATCAGAACCGCTGCTCTTCTTTACTGATACTATTATTGAGTTATAAGAATTTTTATTGAGCTCAACTTCAATCTTCCCCTTCCTGTCAGCATAAGAAGAGACTTTCAAAATAGCCCATACCAGAAGTTCTCTGAAAAAATAAGTATCTGTCTTAAGGGTCAGATCTGATGACGCTTTAGATTCAATTGTTATATTCTTTTTCTTCTTATCTTCATCAACCTTGAAATGGACCTTGACAAATTCAATGGCGTCACTGAGCACCGCTTCCAGGGACTCCTCCCTTTCGTAACCCTGTTCGCTCTCATTGAAAAAGCCCTTTATTCTTCTCAGCTGATCAACCACTTCATGAACATATTGCTCTATCTGTACCAGCCCCTCACGGACCGGTTCTTTTTCAGTAATGATCTGAAGAAGCTGGGACTGGTTAAGTATTACATTAATTGTATTATTTATCGAGTGTATGAAGCCGTTGCCTATATCACTCAGTATATTCAGCCTTTTGGCAGAACTGAGCCTCTCCTTCAATTCCCTGATCCTGGTAATGTCCTCCATCATGAGGTCTATGGCTGTGAGTTCCTTGTCTCTTGTCACAGGGTATATAATCACATTTACGACTTTCTCGTCGCCGTTTTTACTCCTTACCTTTATCTCACCTATTCTTTTGAAGGGGATATTACCTTTAAGGATCTCAACTATATTATTCTTTATCCGCTCTGAATCATATTTAAAAATATTACCCACAGCAGCGCAGCCGTCTCCGGTCATGTCCTGCAGTGTGTATCCCAGGGTCCCCTCAAAAGACCTGCTGCAGCGGACAACCTTCAGGTCCCTGTTAAATCTTATTAACGGAAGAGGTGAAAATTCATAATGAACCGCACTCCCCTCCAACTCATTAATACAGACATCGGTCAGCAGCCCTGTCCGGACTTCATCCTCAAGAACCCTTATTAATACAAGTACTGACGATATCATTTTTTTATTGGTAACCGGCTGCATAACAAGTTCCACAGCTATACCGGCACCTTCAGAAGTCTTCACCTCCACAGCGCATGTGGAAAACGCCCCGTTAAGGGCATTCACAAATGTCTGTGCGACAATTTTTTTATGTTCTATATTGAAAAGATTGGGCCAGTCGAATTTCCGCTCATCAGAATTTATGCCAAAAAGCTCTAAAAAAGGTGCATTTACATATTCAAGTATACTTTTTGAAGTGATTATGCAGGCGGGATATATAAGATGATCAAGTATGCCTTCATCAAATAAAACGGGAGATTTGCGCTCTCCCGTTTTATTTTTATAGTTTTGCGTCATATTTTTTCAACCTGTACCCTAATAAAGCGTTCTCAGGTTTACCAGTGTCTTTTCCCCCTTTTTAATTTCAACCTCTTTTTCGATCTGATTGATATTTCCTCCAGCTCCGGAAAGGGTAAAATTCGCCTTATATTTGCCCGGTTTAAGAGTCATTCTCCCCAGCTGAAAATTCGCAGGAAGGGTATGCCAGCACCTGAGATCAGGCTTCATCTGTGAAAAGAGGGCGGCCCCTGTACCCATGCCGACAGCCGCACCTATCAGGCCTGAAAACTGCCCTAACTGTTTGCTCTGCTCAGCTATCTTTTTAGCTGCAATACCGGCCACAACTGAAGCAATGGCCTTTGTAGCTATGGAAGCAGCAACACGCTTATACAGCCTTCCATAATCATCCTCAAGGTTCTTTACAGCTGTATTCTCAACATCTTCAAGTTCAATCGTGTTAACAGACTCTCCGCCTGCAGAAATCCTGACTCTTCTGACCCTGTTTGATCTTTTGACAAATTTCGGTATAGGATTTTCAGCATTTTTCAATGTAACAAGAATAGCCGCTACGGTAACACCCGCTGTAAGATTCCCCGTGTTTATGGTCACCCTTATAACAGGACCCATCTCCGGGTCTTTAAGAAGTGAACCGCGGCTCTTCTTAACAGCGCTCCTGCCCGCCTGAAAAATAGTAATCAGTTCACCGGAATTACTGCTCTCATTATATCCTTTTCCGAACTTTTTTCTCCAGTCAGCATACTCGTCATCATATCCCAGCCTCTTGGAGACCCGCAGGAGGTCATCCCTTACCATGGCGAGGCCTGAATTTAAGGCATATATCTGTTTATACTCGATATAGGCGAATTCAATGTCCTTTTCATCGTTGTTTTCCTCTCCAACGATCTCAAAGGCAATGGCTGTAAGGTATTTAGCCATTATATTCTGCTTATACCTTGCTTCACCATTCTCACTCTTGATCTTTGAGAGTTCATTATTTACTGCCTTGAATTCGACCCTTGCATCTTCGTATTCCCTCATCATCAGGTAATTAATCCCCAGGTATACATGGATCAGGACCTTCTCAAAGTCCTCACCCCTGTAGTTGGAGTTCCTGTCATTTGTCAGAAATGAAGCTGCCTGTTTTGTAATACTTATTGGCGTTATCTGGGCCAGTTTCCTTGCAGGGAGCAGGACCTTGTTGCTTGTTTCAAAATCCCCTGCAGTATGAAGCATAAGCCCGCACTCCATCATGAAAAGAAGCTGGTCCTTGCCGCTTTTATTAACCTCAGGAAGAAGCATTCTGGCTGCCTCTTTGTACTGCCCCTTGTAGAACATCTTCTCAGGAACTTTCATTGCTTTATAGTAGTCCTGACCTCCTCCGCAGGAGACAAGGGCCACAGCCGCTACCAGTATAGCAATAATATATTTAACTTTTCTCATCATTATCACCGATGCCAGCGGGAGATCAGAACCTTATCTGGTCTGACTTGGTTGATTTTAAAAATTCCTGCTGATCCTGCCATTCAGTCTGGTTGGTCCTGAGCATTATAAGTTTCAGCGTAACCTTAAGATACTGGACTTTTTTCCCGTTAACATATCTTACGTTTTCCCTGATATCACCTGTAAGATAAAAATTAGGTGACTTAAGCTCACCAACCGGGATAGCACTTTCCGGGTCAACAAGCCCTGTCATCCCCTTTTGCATCTCTTTCAGAGCATCAGCTTCAAGAGAATCATCAACGAATTTAATCCTCTTCTGTATAAGTTTTGTCTGAATTTCACTTACTATAAGTTCAGTGTCGATATGTTCAGATGTTCTGTTTCTGAATTTCTTCACCTGTATAAAAGCGGGCTTTTTCCACTCCTCTTTAAGAAAAGTATAAAGTGAACCCACCATTTTTGACGTTGTCATCTTGATCTCTTTAGGGCCCCATTCCATAGATCCCTCAGCCTTGCTGACATCCTGGTACTGTGTACCTCCGCCGCAGCCAACAAGCACTAAAAATAACAGAGCGACACAAATCTTTTTCATAAATACCCCCGATTATAATATTTTCCGTAAATTTCGGTTGTTTTGCCAGTTTTCATCCCTCAAAAGCAAACTCCAGAAAAAAACTCTTTATTTAATATCAAAAAACCTTTTAATCAAGCTGTTTTTTTAATATTACCGTATTTGAGGAATTATTCCGCCTGATATATATTAATCAATTAAGTCAGTATATGTCAATTATTATAATTTGTAGAGGTTTATTTACGGGAGCTGCGCAGATACTCCTTTATTATCTTCTCAACATCTGCAGCAGCCTGTTCAGTGTTACTGTTTTCTACAACAGCAATGTACTGATATTTATCAAGAGAGTGTTTATAAAGATGATCATAGTAGTCAAGAAGAAGAATCTCAATAAATTCATCAATCCTTCCTGAATTATAGAGTTCAATAAGCAGGTCAGTCTTCTTTGCGCCGAGTTTGCTTCTCAATGAACTGACTGTTTTTATTATTCTTTCATGTTCCTGAAAGCAGGCGTATTCATCCCTTATAATACCTATTCTCCTGTCAAGAGGTGTATCTATATAGATAATTGCCCCATCCCTCATCTGGGAAAAAATATTATCCGGGATATGAAGATTGCCCACCTTCCTCGATTCCCCTTCCAGAACAACATAAGGGGCTTTCTCCAGTTCTCTAATGCGGCGAAGAAACTGTGTCTCAAAAAATTTCTGGGTTTTCTGCTTCAGGCCGATTCCGCCGAAAACCGAACTCCTGTGCCCTGCCATACCCTCAATGTCTATCGAGTTATCAAGAACCTTTATTATTTCTGTTTTTCCTGCCCCTGTTAATCCCTGGAGAATAAAAACCGGCGAGGCAATTTTTAATTCCGACAGAGCGGAATTAACATATTTTCTGTAAGATTTATATCCGTCCTTGATGCGTAAAGCGGTTATACCGAGAGAGTTTATCAGCGCCGCAACTGAACCGGATCTCATTCCGCCCCTTGCGCAATAGATAACGATGTTCCTCCCCTGGACTTCGGAGAGCCTGTTTATAATTTCACCGATTCTTTTACCACCTATTTCCGTTCCCTTAAGGACAGCGGTCTCCCTCCCTGCCATTTTATACAGGGTCCCCACCTCCTTCCTCTCATCATTATCAAATATAGGAAGGTTAAGCGCTCCGGGTATGTGGTCATCATCAAACTCCGCAGGGGATCTTACGTCAACAAAAAGCGGGTTATCAAGCGCGAGTGATTCTTCGTATGTTATCTCTTCCATAAAACGGTTAATCCGGTATTAAACTTCAGGCATCCTCATACTTACAGTGCCTGAAACAGAAAGCTCCTTTGCACCTGAAATCACTGTCTCCATATAAACCTTCATCGAATCAGAGAAAAGAAGCGGATGGAAATCCTTTCTTGAGACCTCCCTTTCAAGCAGTTTCCTCCCGTCAAAGCCCCTTACCTTCATTGAACTGTCCGCGGAATAGAGTGATTCGATAAAATCGACAGGCACCGAGTAAATTCCTATGACCTCTCCATCATTAAACCTGTATTCATCAAGTTCCATGGAATTTTTCATAAGAAAGACATGCTGAAACTCCCTGTGGTGATATTCAGAGGTCTTCTCCTCAAATCTCCTCAGCCCTAAATCAAACATCTCAGAATCATCAGGAGATATCCCGATCTCCTCCATCGCCTCTTTCTGAATCTTGTTCTTTTCAAGACCGAAGGGGACATGGCCCCCCACAGTTATGTCAAGACAGTCAGGGTAAAGCGCCTTGTTCTCAGCCCTGTGCTGGAAAAGGATTTCAGTTCTGCCTGCGATGTTTCTTACAATCCAGAGATGTACACCTTCATGCGGAATTCCTTTAAGATAGGACTCCCCCCTTGTTACACCCCTGCCGGTGGGCTGTGCTGTTTCCCAGTCCCATTCCTCCAGCACCTCTTTACTCGCAATTTCGAAAGTCATTCTTTTATACCATAGTAATGAGGATATCTGCTGTTCATGCAATAATATACCCCTTTTTTTATCAATCTAAAATATGAAAAAGCCGATATTTAAGAATAATGGATTATAACTCTTCCCCGAAACCCTGCGCGGGTGACTTTTGAGGGAGAGAGGAAGGTTGATCCCCTGGAAACAGGAACTTTGTTTTATAAAATTTTATCCGGAAAATGAAAGATGACTGAAAAAAACAGGAAAAAACTGAAAAAATGGATATTCCCCATCGGGATTTTTATACTCCTCTTCATCACAGAGGCGATTATAGGTTCAGGAGCAGCGCTGACATATCTCTATCTTGACAGCAAAAGGGGAATTGAACGGATTGAAAAATATACAGTAAACTACTCCATGACACTAGCTGAAGCATTCTCCAGGGTGGCGGAATTCAGTTATATATCAAAAAATTATACATCACTTAATACTCTTTTCCATGAAAAAATCGAAGAGAATACAATTGATGAGGCATTCTTCGTCCTGAATGACGGAAAACTCATAGTACACTCTAATACAACTATTGAAAAGGGATTAAAGGGCAATATTGCAAATGACGAAATGGCTTATAACATTGACATGATCCTTCAGCCGGTTACACAGAAAAGCAGAGAACTTTTCGTGTCTGACTATAATATCATTAATGAACGTGTCCCTTTTAACAGGGATGAGAGACAATTCCTGGGGAAATACCTGTATAAAGACATAAACTCATCAGGGTGGCTCTTTACAAAAGGGATATTCATAAAGGGGAAACCGGCCGGTACAGTAAATTTCATCATAAGCAAAAACAGAATTTTCGGTTCTATAAAAGAATCTTTAGCCAGAGGAAAGTTCATGCTTATTGTTGTCCTTGTATCTGCCTTCTTTATCTCCATTTTTATATCGGTCATAGTAATGTTCAGGTATCATTCTATTCAGAAAAGGGCCGGGGCTGTTTTACCGGCAATAAAACCGGAAGAAAGATTTGCACCCGCAATCAGCCGCCCCGGAATTACACCAGTCCAATCCGACGAGGTTATCCACGCTTCCGATGTATATTTTGCTGATGACGACCTCGACGGAATTCCGGACGAACCGTTTGATGAAGATATTGTTGAGGAAGAACCGGCTGCATTTCCTGTGCGCGAAGCCGGCGAAGAACCTCTGCCTGTCCTTACGGCCCATAAATCCGAGGGAGAAGAGGAGTATGTGACTATCGAGCTTCTTGGAGAGATTGAAGAGGAGGAGGCAAGGCCTGAACTCGATATTACGGACAGCGGACGGGTATATATCGCGCCTGTTATAAGCATTGATACTCTAAAGAGAAAAAAAGAGAAAGAAATAAAAGACGCCATACCTGTGCACGGGAGAGTTAGAGATGTTTTTCATTAATCATAAAGAGATAGAAAACGGGAAAGCGGCCATAGTTGAACTGGAAGGACCTCTCAACAGCGAAACAAGTCCCGATTTTGAGGATTATATAAAAAAACTAATCGAAAATGAAACTGTTTTCATCCTTATAGACATGAAAAAACTCAGCTTTATAAGCTCTGAAGGCATAGGGGCTGCCCTGATGCTTCACAAAAGAATAACTGACAAAAACGGTAATGTTATATTCTGTAATCTCAACGGCGAAGTAACGGGTCTTTTCAGGCTTCTCGGTTTTGACAGGGTCTTCTCAATAGCGGACACAATATCCGGGGCCCTTGATATGATAGAGGATAAAATAGATAACCGTTCTGCCGGCATTACCAGGACTGAGGCAATCGGCATTTCAGCAGATTCCTCAGAAGAGGAGGAGGAGCTGATCCCTCCCGATTCAGATTTTACAGATTTTGAGGAACCTGAACTCCAGGATGAGGATTTTGAATTCGACTCCGGAGAAATGAGTGAAGACGATATAGAACCCTTTGTTATTGAATGCCTTAAATGCGGCTCCCTCGTTCGGGTCAGAGAAAAAGGGGAACACATCTGCCCCTTCTGCGAAGTGGAATTTAATGTATCAGAGGACGGCAAGGCCCTTTTTAAAATCGATGAAATAAGCTGATAACACGGTTATACTCTTCCCTGATAAAATTCTTTTTCTTGACTGTAACAGGCGCAATCTATTATAATTAAACCAAAGTTACATGAGGTATAATTATGCCTGTTGCAGAAGGAAAGATCTTCAGTTTTGAAGACGAAAATTCCATAAAAACCGATTTCCTTGAAAGTATTGAATACAGCGGAAATCCCCAGAAGATAAAATACGAAACAGATGAATTCAGCGCGGTCTGCCCCTTTTCCGGCCTTCCGGACATCGCGAAGGTCGAAATCGACTATATTCCTGAAAATAAAATCGTGGAATTAAAATCTCTAAAATACTATTTCATGTCTTTCAGGAATGTAGGTATTTACCAGGAGGCTGCCACTGACAGGATATACAGGGATCTTCACAGGGTATTGGAGCCCAGGTTCCTTTCTGTTAAAACAGTTTACAAGGTACGGGGGGGGATTCTCGCCACCTGTGTAATGGATTCAGATACCGTTAAATAAAATACCGGTGAATATATGTTGAAAAAAATTATTCTTGCGCCTCTCTTTTTTCTGGAATCATTTGCAGACAGGGTTGCGGCAACTGCAGGCGCGATTATTTTCATGCAGGTCCCCGCTTTCATTGTGCAGTACCTGCAGAGACTGGGAGGGCACGTTGATGAGCTTAAGCTTCTTATAGGAAAATATAAAGCCGCGGCCGCTGATAACGGCAGGACTCTTGAGGAATATGTAAATCTTCACATCCAGTCAGGAGTAAATGAGTTCTCATCCACAGGCAGCCTTATGTCTGAAAATATCGAACGGTTTAATTCCCTGAGTAACGCATACCAGCAGCTGTCCGGTGCTTCGGGAATAAAAAAATTCTTTATTTTCATCAGGAATTCTGATATGGATATTATTAAAGGGACCTGTAAGGATTTTGTTCCCGGAATATCATTAAATATCGACTCAATATTATACGCTGCAGCAGGGATAGTCATCTTTATGTCAGTATACCTGCTGTTGAAAAAGCTTATAAGTTCACTTATAAGCCGTATAATGCCGGGGAAGAATTGAAAGGCCCTGCTGCCTGAATAATTATTTAAAGTTATAAAGCTACAACGGCGGGTTAAGAATGCGAAAGTTTCAGGTAATATTAAGTCTTCTCATCGCGATACTTTCAGGTTGCGGCGGGGACAATATAAAAGATAATCAGATCAGAACTGTTGAAATTTTCATTGAGCAGAACGGAAGCCGAATAGACATAAAAGACAATACTGCCGAGTTGAGGCGGGCTCCTTTTTCAGTCATTATCAACTTTTCAAGACCAGACAGTATATTCATAAACGCTTCCTTTCTCTCTGAATCATATAACAACGCATCAATGGGACTCCCGTTGAATGAGCTGCTCGGGTTTAAAAATCCCGGTATTGACGAAGAGCCCTTCAACAAAGAGAATACTCTATATATATCAAAAAGCTCCCCGAATCTCTGGTATTATACCGATGATACTGACCACAGGTTTGACCTTATAAAAAAATCAGAAAGAGGCATAATATGTCAGAGAAGCATCAGTTCTGTCATGGATATCGATACTGAAGGTCAGGCCATTGAACTGCCTAAAATAAAAAAAGACACTATCTATCTTGTTATTATGACCGTAGACTGGAATGAAGATTATACACAGATGATCGAAAAAAGCAGAAAACTGATAAAGCTGAAATTCATTTTATGATCCCCTGAAAGGAAGTTAAAATATGCAGAGCAATACAATCCCCTTCGAAAGGATGAAGGAGATAGTTGAATCTGAAATAAGCAGGTTCAATTCCGACAACGGCCCCGGTGGTGATTTAAAAGTGGAATACCTTAAAGGTTCTACAAAGATTAAATTCCCCCTCCAGCCGCTCACTGACATAATGCTTTTCGATTCACTTGAAGCCCTTAAAAGCCATATAGAGCACATAAGAATAGTCTCCTTTGAAAAGGGTCATTATTCATTCCAGGCACTGAACAGCAATATATTCAACACTGAAAATATAACCGACAATTTCAGGGTAGACTTTTTCAGCCTTATCAACTCGTATGCGGAGGTCTCCAAGAAAGGGGATCTCACCATGGAGGAGATAAATGCTGTAATCGCCATTTTTAAAAAACTTAACGCCGAATTTTCAATTAACCCTGAAACAAGGCTGAAGTCACTTGGCGCCTCTGTTATTAACGGGGATTCGGCACCGGACTGGGATTACATAGCAGGATATACAGAAGCGAAAAGAAAGATAAGAGAATCCGTGATTCTTCCGTTAAAAAATCCTGAAGTCTACGATTCAGTTATGAAGCTGACACGAAAGAATCCTGAATCAAACATGCCCAGGGCTGTACTCTTTGAAGGTCCTCCGGGAGTGGGGAAAACAACCGCTGCAAGAATAATCGCACACGAAAGCAGTATACCCCTGATATATGTCCCCGTTGAATCGATTATGTCAAAATGGTATGGAGAATCATCAAGGAACATGGCTGAGATTTTTGACATGTGCGAGATTATGGGCGGGGCGGTTATTTTCCTCGATGAAATAGATTCTCTCGCCGGTTCAAGGGACCAGAACATGTTTGAGGCCACACGCAGGATTCTGTCGGTGCTGCTCCGCAAACTGGACGGAATGGATTCAGCAGAGAAAACCGTAACAATAGGGGCCACCAACCGGATGGATGATCTCGACCCGGCCCTGATAAGCAGGTTTGATCAGATCATACGTTTTCCCTATCCAAACGCGGAAGAACGCGCTGCGATATTTGCCAATTATGCGAGACATCTTACTGAAGAGGAATGCAGTCACCTGGGGGGAAAATCGGCGAACCTGACTGGAAGGAATATAAAAGATATCTGTGAACAGGCTGAAAGAAGATGGGTCAGGAAGATAATTGTTAAAAATATAGAGGCCGCGCCTCCGCCTTTCGATTATTACAGGCAGTCACTACAGCTCTGGAAAAACTCGCAGTCCCGCTAGTATATACTAAAGCCTTTTCAGGAGAAATTCAATCTCCTCTCTGTTGCTGTCATCATCAGGTTTTTTGTTTATTAAAGACTCCCTGATCTTATCCACGTACTTTTTATTTCTTGCAGTATTATTTATATTTTGTGCATCACGCATAGATCACCTTACAGAAATTCAGCATTGTTCTGCATCACCCAAAATTAACCATTCAAAGCATCTGTTTTAATTTACATATAGCTGTAAATTTTTTTATATATTTTAAAATGAAGAAACGGCAGATATTCTGCCGCTGTATTAGGTATGTATGCAATCAACTATAAAAGCAATCTTAAATAAGTCAAACAGTTAAAATAAAAAAATTATAATTTCATCATGCAGTGAACTACGTCCCTGCATGAGACATAGTCAGTTAAAATCAGGCCCAGGTGAAGGGAAGCTCCGGATCAAATTTTCTGGGAGCATTTCTGTTAAAAGGGATGATCCTTATGCTGTAACCGAACCGTCCGGACTGCAGGCATAACATCTGGCCTGAATAGTTAAACACCCCCTTCCCTTCGTCACCGGCAATCTCCATCGGAACAGCGACTCCGTCATTTATGTCTCCAAACTGATCCACTGAACCGAAGTAAAGCTCAACCAGAACATCATCGGGATTCAGCCTGCCCAGGTTTATTCTTGCGCTTACCCTCATCTTCGAACCCACGGTTACATCCTGCCTTTCCTCCATCTTCATATCAATCACCCTGGCATCACTCCAGACCTTTTTAACCCTCTCCTTCCACTGGGAAATATTTTTGGAAATGGCAAAATCATCCCCAAGGTAGCCTTTATAATTTCTATGCGCTGAAAAATAATATTTCTCGGCGTAATCTTTGACCATCCTGTTTGTATTAAACTCCGGAATAATTGTTTTCATCGATTCCCTTATTTTCGCAAGCCACCCCTCGGGCAACCCGTCATCCCCTCTGTTATAAAACAGCGGGATTATCTCCTCCTCCAGCAGGTTATAGACAGAGAGGCTTTCCACTTCATCCTGATACCCCTGGTCATCATAAACCTCCCCGTTCCCTATTGCCCAGCCGTTGTTTGAATTATACCCCTCGTCCCACCATCCGTCCAGAACACTGACATTGAGTCCGCCGTTGGGAACAACCTTCATGCCGCTTGTGCCTGATGCCTCCTTCGGCCTTATGGGATTATTCAACCATATGTCCACACCCTGCACCATATAACGCGCTATATTAATTTCATAATCCTCCAGGAACACTACCTTCTTCCTTAATCTTTCGTCCCTTGAAATATGAATAATCTCCTTTATGAATTCCTTCCCGTTGTTATCGCGGGGATGCGCCTTTCCGGAAAATACGATCTGCACCGGTCTCTTCGTTGAAGAGAGTATGGCTATAAGCCTTTCAATATCTCTGAAGAGAAGTGTTGCCCTTTTGTATGTTGCAAACCTTCTTGCAAAACCTATAGTCAGGGCCTCAGGGTCGAGCACTGAACTTGCAATTGAGGCGTGCTTTCTCGGCACACCCCGTGCAAGAAGCTGACTATGCAGGCGTTTTCTGGCAAAGCTCACCAGCCTCTCGCGGAGCCTCTCCCTGCATCTCCACAGTTCTGAATCGGGAATATTATCGATCCCCTTCCATATATCTTTTGATGCCGGATTATCGATCCAACCCGGGCCCAGGTACCTGTGAAAAAGTCTCATCATTTCATCTGACGTCCAGGAGAGGGTCTGTATCCCGTTTGTTATATGACCGATAGGAACCTCGTGAGGAGGAAGCTTGGGCCACATCCTGTTCCACATCTTTCTTGAAACATCTCCATGAAGTTTCGAAACCCCGTTACAGGCAAAAGCGGTTTTCATCGCCAGCACTGTCATGCAGAACTCCTCCTCCTGATCGAAAGGGTTTTCCCTCCCGAGAGACATAAACCTCTTCGCGTCAATGCCGATCTCAGAGTATAGATCTGAAAAATATTTATCGATCAGCTCAGGCTCAAACCTGTCATTCCCTGCAGGCACCGGAGTATGTGTTGTGAACACATTTGTTGCAGTAACAAAAGTATGGGCCTCGTCAAATGACATACCATGCTCCTTCATCTCTATCCTTATTCTCTCAATAGCGAGAAATGCGGCATGCCCTTCATTCATATGATACGCCGTAATATTTGTCCCCATGGCCCGGAAGGCCCTGACTCCGCCGATACCAAGCATAAGCTCCTGCTTGACCCTCATCTCTGAATCACCGCCGTACAGCTGGTCTGTGATAGTCCTGTCTTCAGGTGTATTGCGTTCAATATTGGTATCCAGGAGAAAGAGTATAACCTTGCCTGTCTGTACTTTCCATATCTGTGCGTATACCGTCCTTTTGGGATATTCAACTCCGATAATAACCGGTTCCCCGGAATCATTCTTTACCAGGGTTATCGGTATATTGTAAAAATCAGTTTCAGGATAGCGCTCCTGCTGCCAGCCGTCGAGATTAAGGTACTGCCTGAAATATCCGAGCCTGTAACAGAGCCCCATTCCGTAAAGCGGGACACCCAGTTCACTTGCCGATTTCAGATGGTCTCCGGCAAGGATTCCAAGTCCTCCCGAGTAGATTGGCACGCATTCATGTATTCCGAATTCAGCTGAAAAATATGCCACAGCGATATTTTCGACATCCCCCCTGTTCTGATCATACCAGGTGGGCCTTGTCAGATGTCTGTCAAGTTCTGAGTCGACCCTCTGCATATGCGCGATAAAACTGTCCGAGTTCGCGGCCGCATCAAGGGCCTTCTGGGGAAGAGAGCCGAGAAAGCTTATCGGGTTATGACCTGATTCCCTCCACAGATCCACATCGATCCTTCTGAAAAGATCAATGGCTTCAAAATTCCAGACCCACCAGAGGTTCTCGGCAATCTTCATAAGGGGCTTCAGTTTTTCCGGAAGATATGGCACAACTTTAAATTCTCTTATTTTCTTCATCATTCAGAATCTCCGCACTGATAGTTTCATATCGATATTTTTTATTACAACTGCAGATGCTCCCCGCAAAAGTTATCCATGCTTTTCCTCTCTATAATACCCGGACATGCATAAGAGTTTACTGCCTCATTTCATACCCGCAGGTTTCGGGAAACCTGACAGTATTTTTCACTTTTTACAGTTCAGGGAAAACCGCCTCTATTCATGTTTTAAATTATAATAAATGGTGTGAGGAATTTCAATAATTGGGAAAATTTGGCGGATAATCTTTAATTTTTTTGCAGCAATAGCTTATGAATATTCTTTATCACCCTTTGGGAAAAGGAGGGCGGGTACTTCAAAATTTAAATTAAATTAAAGAATGAATATTTTTATTTATAAAAAAATTAAAAGAGAGGAATGTAAACAGAGAATAGAGAACCACCGCCCTTCGATATCGAAGCTGATATAAATCCACGGTGGCGCTTTATTATTGAATACGCGAGGGCTAGTCCTATACCTTCTCTATCATCTTTTGTAGTATAATAAGGATCAAACATCCGTACAGAATCTTCAGGCTTAAATCCGGAACCGTTATCTTTTACTGAAATTTTAACATAATCACCTTCAACCGCACCTTCATCCTGAAATCCTGCCGAGGTTCTCACCTCTTCCAGGTATACAGAGACATCAATCCTTCCCCCTTCTAATGGTGCAGCCTCCCTGGCATTTTCAATAATACCGGTCAGGGCCTCACTTACAAGAGCAGGATCTATCTCCAGATCAGGGACGGGGTCTTTCATCTCAAGGTTACATAAACCGCCATATCCCCTGAGGGCGGAAGACAATGAATTTTTTACCACTTCTTCCACACTGCTTTTCTTTTTTTCCACCCTGATTCCCCTGGAGAAAAGGGAAACCCGTTCAGTCATCGTCCTGATCCTTGACGAAGCTTTCTCCGCATCCCTGAGGAGCTCCATAAGTTCCTGATTGCCCTCAGCCTCAAGTCTTGCAAGTGAAATGTTACCCATAACAGCAGTAAGAGCATTGTTATAATCGTGCGCTGCACCGCCTGTAAAAATACATACCGCACGCAGTTTTCTCAGTTCCTTTTGCAGTTCTTTATTATATTCACCTTCAGCAGCAGAACTTTTCAGAATACAGAGAACCCCTGATTTACTGTTATCTCCCGCGGCTCTGAGAAGTACCGCCTCGGAGGACACTACGTTGTTTCCGTTACTGAATAAAACATCGATAGTACTGTTCCGGTCATCCGTCTCAGAAGAGAGGATCTGCCTGATGCTTTCGCATGTTTTTTCATCTGCAATATCAGACAGATTTATACTCTGCCCTGAATCAGCATCTATGCCTGTCAGCGCCGAGAAAGCACTGCTGGCATAACTGAGGATGAGCTCCCCGTCAAAACCTGCCGCAGGTAATTCAAGGCTGTTTATTACTGAATAAATATCAATAACGCTGCTCAAATTCTACTCCAGTCTCACGCAATTTTCATCATCGCAAAATCTGTCCCGAAGTCTAAGCATCACGGATTTCGGATCACTTACAATAACCCTTGTACCTGAAAGCACGTCAAGAAACCCCACTTCATTTGAATACCGGGGTACAACATGCTGATGTATATGGGCAATACTTGCTCCACTGCCATTACCCAGATTATAGCCTATATTATAGCCGGAAGGTGAAAATTCCTCATCAATTATCTTTATGCACTTAACAAGAAGGCTGTGCATCTCTGAAGCCTCTTCATCACTGAGCTCACTCAAATCTGTAATATGACGCGAGGGAAATATCATAAGATGGCCGGGGTTAAACGGAAAGAGATTCATGGCAATTACAAACCTCTCGTTCTGGTAAACGGTAAGACTTGTAACCGCAGGGTCTTTGTCTCTTATGGCACAGAGGATGCAGCCGACATCAGGTTTATCCCCTTTTACATACCGTATCTTCTCAGTGTTAAAAAGATAGTTTCTTTCCAAAATTAAACTTTTCTCCTGGCAAACATATAAATAGAATAAACGACCATGAAGACTATAATTACAAGCCCCAATATAGTCATTGTCTGGTACATTAGATCCATCCTTTTAATATACGACATCCTCTGCTCCGCCTTCTCACGGAGATTTTCAAGCTTGGTATTAAGATGTTCCCGTGCGAGTTCTATATCCACTATATCCGGCGAAGTTTTCAGATCCCTGAAAAGCCGTTCCGCGTCAGTATAAACATCGATGATATCATTATGTTCAACCATCTTTTCTCTAAAGTATTCCATATAGACATCAATTTCTTTGAATTTTTTTTCAAAATCTGAAATTTCTTCAGCTGAAAAAATTCGGGGCTGAGTCTCCTCATCCGATCGGGCACCATATGAAATAGAGAAAGCAAAAAGCAACAAAACCAGAATCAGGGGAAGATATTTTTTTACCATTACAATCTCCTCGTAAATAAGTCAGTATATATACATAATTACGGAAGTATAATATTATAATAACTGAAAAAATAATCCGCTATATGCATCACAATAAGCGCGTAAATTCCCGCTATTATATCATCTATCATTATTCCCAGGCCGCCGCTCAATGACTGAAGATTACGGGCAGGAAACGGTTTAACGATATCAAACAGCCTGAAAAGAAGAAAGGCAAGTACAGCATACGAAAATGAAAAGGGGAGAAAAAGAACGCTTATCCAGTAACCGATTACTTCATCGAGAACTACAGACTGAGGATCTTTGCTCTTATAAAAATCTTCAGCCCTGTCTGTAAGTTTTATTGAAGGATAAATCAGGCCCACCACAATCACAAGATTAATAACATTAAGAAGACCGCTGTTTACTCCTGCAAATATCAGGTTCTCCACAATATAGATAGCCATTGCCACAAGAGTTCCCGCTGTTCCGGGAGCTACAGGACAGTAACCTGAATAAAAGGCCGTAAATAAAAACTCATCAATTTTCATCAGATATCAAACCTCTGTCTCTTTTTTTACAGGAAGGAAAAGCTGCCAGTTAGTGAAGAGATACCTGAAACCTGAAAGGGCTGTCATTATTGTAACAGCCAGCATGATCCAGTAAGGGACTGACTCATGTGTATTGAAGAGATTAAACTTTCTCTCCATATAAATCGTTATAATTATTACAATTGAAAGCATCTGAAAAGCCGTTTTGAATTTACCAAATTTGCTTGTCCTCAGGGATTTGCCCCTTTTTATCGCAAACCATCTCATCACGGTTATCAGTATATCGCGCGATATTATAATAACTATCATCCACGAATCATAACCTTTCATATAAGGGTCAAGTACAACAATAGCCATTAATGAACATATAACCAGACACTTGTCCGCTATGGGATCTATAAACTTCCCGAACTCCGATTCCTGGTTAAGCTTCCTGGCGAGCCATCCGTCAAAAAAATCTGTCAATGACGCGATTATAAATACCAGCAGGCCATAAAACAGTTCCTGTGTTGCTATAAGATAAATAAAAAGAGGTATCAGTATAATCCTTGCATACGAAAGGAAGTTGGGTAAACTTAATTTATCGCCTGTCAGTTTCAAATTATTTCTCCAATTAAATCGTACTCAACAGAATCGGTTACTCGCGCCCTGACAATATCATTTACCCTGTTTTCGCCCGAGGTCAAGTAAAAAACTCCGTCAACTTCCGGAGCATCGTACTTTGTTCTTCCCACGTAAGTTTTATCATCAATTTTATCTTCAACCAGCACGTCAACTTCAGTCCCTATATATGAAGACATTTTTTCCGAAGAGATTTCCATCTGTATTGACATCAGTTCACTGGCTCTCCTCTCTTTTACCTTTGGCGAAATAGTGTCCCTTAAAAACGAGGCTTTGGTGTCCTCCTCGGAAGAGTAAGTGAAACATCCCACCTTATCAAGCCTTGCCTTCTTTATAAAGCCCAGAAGTTCCTGAAACTGTTTCTCCTTTTCCCCCGGATACCCGACCATAAAGGTTGAACGTATTATTATACCCGGGACCTTCTCGCGGAGCCTGTTTACAAGATCATAATATCTGGAGGGGCTCCCCATCCTCCCCATTGATCTTAATATTTCCGGATTCACATGCTGGAACGGCAAATCAATATAAGGCACCACTTTGCTGTTGGATGAAATCAGTTCAATGATATCATCAGTAATATGGTCAGGATGGCAGTAAAGCAGACGAATCCATTTAACACCCTCGATCTCAGATATCCTGTTAACAAGGCCGGGGAGCCTCATCTCCTCCCACCTGTAGGCGGCTATGTCCTGTGCGATTATGTTAAGCTCAAGGGCTCCCCCTGCTGCGGCGTCGGAAGCCTCCTCCAGTATAAATTCCGGCGGGAAAGGGACATGAGGACCGCGGATTAACGGTATTGCACAATAACTGCAATTATTCGAACATCCATCTGAAATTTTAATATATGATGAAGCGGGCGAAGTATATAACCTCTTTCTTTTATGAAGGGGATCATTTATCCTTATTTTAAAGCTCTCGGAAAATTTGCGTACGAAATTATCATCGGGGATACCATAGAGAAAATCTATTTCAGGCATATCGTTAAGCATATCGTCATAATACCTTTTTGACAGGCAGCCTGTAACTACCAGTTTTCTTGAAAACCTGTCCTCTTCTATAAGATCAAAACGTTCCCCCTCATCCTCTTTAAGTGAAGCTGCATCGAGTATTATCTCAATGGATTCCTCTTTGGCGGGTTTTATGAAGCCGCATGTGTTTATTATTATAATTCCGGCCTCTTCAGCACTATCGGCAGGTTTGTAACCTGCCGATATCATCTCGCCGTTTATTCTTTCTGAATCCACAAGGTTTTTTGAACAACCGAGTGAAATTATATAATATGAAATGTCTCCGGAATAAAACACATCTCACCAGTCTTTAACATCTATATGATAAAGGTTGGGATTGGTTACATCCTTTTTCCATGTAATTGTCTTGTTGGCCACCTGTCCGGCCCTGCCGAAAAGATATTCCTTCCCGTTTATCGTTGCCTTGATACCCCCGGCATTGCCGATTTTCACCTGTATATTTTCCGAAGCTTCCCATCTCTCCACAGTCCCGGCAGGCATGAAGCCTCTCTGCTTCCTTGTCCCGTCAAGGTAAATCTCAATAAAGGACTTCTGCACGAATTTAACTTCAAAAATAATTTTAAGGCTTTTATTACTCTGGGCTATTACCCTGGTATTGTCCCCCTCAGATACAGGTTTTACCCCGCTGTCCACTTCTTCGGTTTTTGTCTCTTCAATGAGTGTTTTGCCGAGCTCTATCATTATCTTCGCCCTGCTTTCAGTAAGTCCCTTAAGGGTCATCAGGATTTCACGCGGACATTCATTAAACGTAACAGGAGTCTGCTGATCCAGTAAAAGCGCTACCTCCCTTTCATCATTAAGAAACGACAGTATTACCTTATTGTCAGCCACATCCTTCATAAGGAAGACAACTTCCTTGTTTTCAACAAGGAACTGAACCGCCTCCCCCTTGTACACGAGAGTAAAACCTTTATCATTCGACAGCTGGAGGTTCTTGATGTTTTTTATTGTCGAGTTCTGGCTGTCCTCGTACTCTTTTTTTATCTGGACCACGGAATCGGACTGATCAATATCAGGGCCTGAACTGCTGATCTTCCATATCCCCCATATCAGGAGAAGCGACAGGGCTGCAATCCCGCCGAAATATAGATAGTTTCTGAATCTGTCAAAATAAGATCTCAAATTCACGATAAAAGGAGAAACAGTCGGCCTTGTAAGCTCTTCAATCGGGGTCGCTGATTCCCCTATTTTGTATCCTTTATACAGCTGTGTCATCTCATCAGAGTCCAGCTTCAGAAAATCTGAATAAGTTTTTAAAAATCCCAGTATATATGTTTCACTGGGGAATTTATCAAAATCCTCATCCTCCAGTGCCTCAATAAAAGTCGGCGCAAGATTTGTTTCAAGAGAAACGTCCTTTAAAGAAAGCTTTTTTGCCTCACGGGTCTGCCTAAGTTTTTCTCCAATACTCTCCACTTTGCCTACTCCTCAGATATCATAGGATTCTTTATAACCCTTGCCGATGCAGGGATATCAAACTTAAAAATCCCGTTCGGCAGATCAACATTTGTCTTTATATCAGTAAGGGTGATCACCACTTTTTTGCCTGTAGATGTAACACCTTCAGCTTTCTGAATGAAAAAATTTTCTGTTACCCAGAGAGTTATTGTCCTGTAACCGCTTCTGCTCTCTTTCTGTTTAAGAACCAGGGTATACATTTTACTGCCGTCATTAAGCGTCTCCGGTTCCTCCTTAGAAGCGAACCTGTAATGATACTTGTTAAAAAGCCTGTTAAGCCCTGACTTCGAACCCGAGGTAAAAATGCCCGACTCAGACATAAGGTCCTGCTCCGCCACAACATTCATTGACGGGATATAAATCCACATCATCTCCCCGTTAGAAACAATCTTCTGCCTTGAGGGATTATAAAATTCCATCAGCAGCCTGTCTGTGGCTTTAAATCTCAGTACTCCGTTCTGCGTGCTTTTCCTGCCGTCCTTCACAGAAACAATCGAAAATTTAGCCTGATATGACTCAAGTTCCTTATATGTCTTCTTTATATTTTTCACAACATCACTTACAGTTACAAAATCAAACTTGTATGCAAAAACATTTACCAGCCCGGTAAACACAAAAATTGCTGTTGCGAATGCCAAAATTACTGTTTTTCTTTTCATAGTTTATATACTTGCTTCTTTGTTATTAGATTTTATATTCAAAAAATTGAAAATACTAACTTTTAAAATTTCTTCAATTAGATTAAGACTTTATAAAAAGTCAATACCAAAAAAATAAGTGTAATGTAAATGAAATTTTAAATTATAAAAATAAATTATTCGTTCATTACAGTTTTTGAAATTACTGATACCGGATCAGGCACAGCTCCAAATAGGAACAGTGAACAACTCCTCATTTATATAAAAACTGACAGACAGTGTCAATACAGATATAAAAAATGATTCCACAATATTTAACATAATTTATACTTTAAAATGGTGGACAAATTATTAATATAATACGAGAGTGAATGTAATAATAATACCGGGTTAAAAAATGAAAGCTATATTTATTGGGAATAAAAAACTCCGCGAAATTGATCTCCTTGACCCCAGTCTCGACGAGGAGCTTTTTGTAATGATGAACGAATTCTCTTTGATGGAATCACATATCATCTATTTCTCAGCAGGAGAATCCAAGATAAAAGAGATACTTATAAGGAAAGAGCCGACCTTTTCAGCCTGATTAAAAGAGCTCGGCTACAATTACCTTCACTCCAGGCAGACAGACTACCACATTCCCTTTAATGACATAAAACAGCAGAATCAACTGAGACATAATATCTTTTATAAATCATTCATGCGTGATTACTTCAATCATAAGATCAACAATTTCAGGATCAAGCTTTCTCCCTTTTTCAAACCGCAATATCTCGACAGCCCTTTCCGTGTCCATTCCGCTCCTGTAAGGTCTGTCTGATACAAGGGAATCATATACGTCCGCAACCGCGATTATTCTGCCCATGAGAGGGATCTGATCCCCCTCAAGACCTAAAGGATAACCGCTGCCGTCCCAGTGTTCATGGTGAAAAATAATTCCATTAATCAGTTTCTCATAACCGGGGATCACTTCAATTATCTCCCCGCCATCCTGGGGGTGTCTTTTGACAACTTCAAATTCCTCATCATTGAGTTCCCCCTCCTTATCAAGAATAGATTCGGGAACACCAATCTTCCCTATATCGTGCAGATTGGCGGAGATAGAGAGATTATCTATAAAATCAAAATCCAGTTCCAGCTTCGCTGCAATCCTCCTTGAGTAGTCCGCCACCCTTTCGCTATGACCGGATGTCCATCGGGATTTAGTGTCTATGGCTTTTGAAAGGGCAAGAAGAATACCCAGGAAAAGGCTTTCTCTCTCTTCAACATATCTTACACTTTTCATTGCAACACCGGTCTGATCTGCAAGAGCCGTTGAGGCATCCCTTTCAAACTCTGTAAAAGGCATATCTTCATATTTCCCTATTACAAGAGATCCCGCGTAAACATCATCCATGTATATAGGAAGATTCATAAGATGCATAAACTTTTCATTGAATACCGAATTAAGCCAGTCAAGAAACTCATTTTCATAATCATGGCTGGCTATATAAAAACCCCTGTTCCGTTCAACAACATTCATACCGAGTTTATCAAAACGTATAAAAAAACCCTCTTCCGGCATACTCTTTTTCCCGCCGATAAACCTTGACAGCAGATTATAACAGCCTTCATCAAAATCCGCCACAGCAAGAAAGACCGAACAATCCGGGAAAAGCTCTGAAACAATTGCTGTCACATTATCAATAAGGTCGCTCCTTGATATAGACGAAAGAACAGCCTTGTCGATTTTATTCATAAGGGCGATGGCATTCATCCTTTCATTTATCTCATCAATCTTATGCCTTATTTCGTCAGTCATTGTATTAATGGAGGAAGAGAGACTCCCTATCTCATCTTTTGACAGGATTTCAATTCTGGCATTGAAATCACCTTTTGAAATGGCCAGTGTCTGTTCACTTAATTTTTTTATAGGCGCCGAGATATAATAAGAGATAACCTTTGATACCAGGAATGAAATCCCCATAATGGCAAAGGAATAAAGGAGAACAACATAACCTCCGCCGAAAGAATGTATTAAACTGTTTCTCTTTACTACAAACTTCACCAGGTAGGAGTATCTTTCATCAGGTCTTGTAAGATTAATCCAGAGATGATGACTGTCGGCCCTGCCCCAGTACAGGACATTTTGCATTTTTATCGGCTTCTTTAAAGCCTCATTCATATATCTGATTGACTCAGGGTCATATATTCCCATTTTGCGCATTATTTCTTCATCATCAATGTACAGTCTGTACCATGCCCCTGTACCCCTGTTCTGTATATAGAAATTCAATTCGCGACTATACACCCCGCTATGCTCACCGCTGCCCGCAAGAGTGATAAAAGGGAGGAGTTTCCCCATCTCCATATTATATTTTTTGTTTATAAAACCGTTTATTACATCTGCCGGAGCGGAATTATTACGAATCCAGCTGTTAACAAGGAGCTCCGCGATATTCTTGAACTCAAAGGTGGCCATTAAAACGCTGAAGAGAAATGAAAAATAACCTATTGCAAGGCCGAAGAGAGTGAAGTACAGCATAAGCTTGGATCTGATAGGCATCCTGCTGTAAAACCTGACTATCCTCTTTATCATTTTTATATATATATCAACAATAAACATGTATAACTACCAACTATTGTCATGTATAAATCCCACGGGAAATGCGTCAAGATTAATAGAATACATTTTTGTAATAATGAACAGTTCTATTACAGCCAATTATCCCGAAGCAACCGGTTTTAAAGCAGGACAACTTCCTCTTTACTTTATACCTGAGAGAGAATATAATAATATCTGTTCATAAAATGATTATAAGTTTAAAAAAATGAATCCCTGGAATTTATTTTCATTTTAAAAGTGCTTCGTTCTTTTAATGCCATGTTTATATGAAGAACAGAGTCAGGGCCTTAGAGATGTAAACTTTTCATTAAATCTTTCAGGTCATCAGTGAGATCAGCTTTGACTGTTATAGAACGGTTTTCGTAACAATCAAAATAGGTAAGAATGGATGAATGTAAAGCGCACCTGTGGAATCCCGCCCGTGCCACAATATCCTCGCTGTTACCGCTGTTTACATAATCGAGATATATAGTCTCATCATCTGAATACATCTTGTCACCCACTATGGGATGCCCTGCATACTTCAGATGCACACGGATCTGATGCATTCTTCCGGTAACAGGCATGGCTTTGATAAATGAATATTCACCCGACAAGGAGATACATTTAAATCCTGTATGGGCCTCTTCAGGGGCCCCGGGGTAACATTCTCTCTTCTTTTTTATCAGAGAGTTGCGGGCAGTTCCGATGGGGAGATCAACAGAAAAAATTTCAGCACAGGCGCCCCGGACAAAAGCGAGATATTCCTTTTTAACTCCTGAAAAATTATTCTGAACAGAGGAAGCGGCTTCAGGGCTTTTACCGAAGAGTATTGCGCCGGAGGTCTCCCTGTCAAGCCTGTGAACCGGATAAAATTTTTTCCCGAATTTTTCCTCCAGAGACATCACCAGTGTATTTTTAAAAAAAACACCTGCGGGATGCACAGGCAGGTTGCCTGTTTTACATACAGCCATATAATTTTCATTTTCAAAAATAACAGAGTAGTTGAAATCAACTTCAGGCTCTTCCAGTGAAAGAGGCCGGTAAAGGACACGCTCCCCCTCCGACACTTTCTTCTTTACATTTAACACAACCGTTCCGTTGAGCTCCACCCTTCCGGCTTCAATCTCCCTCTGCCATGCTGTCCTGCTCAGATAACTGAACCTCTTCGAAAGATAGAGATCAAGTCTTGAATCCGCGTATTCAGCCGGAACAGCTGACTCTATAATCCGCTCCACTGCCATTTATCCCTCTTGCATCAACTCAGTACTGAGATAAGTCCCTCATTCAGATAACCTCTCCTGTCAAGATCCTTTTCCGTTATAACATGATCAGGATTTTTCAGAAACGCGACATGCCCCGCAACAGCATCCGCCGACTGGATCATTATTTTCTTAACAGTATCTATATTGGCATGGGCCTCTGTTCCGGGAAATTCCGTATAAACTGCCGCGTTTAATACAGGTTCAGGCAACACCTGAATGTCATTGTCAAACATTGCCCTGTTCATACTATTGAAAATCTCATGGATTATATCCACAACCTCCAGTGCCGGGATTCCCGATATATACCCCAGGATCACCCCTCCGTGCCCCCTGAACGCGATATTTTCCCTGCCGCTCTCCCTGAGGGCCTGCACAACCAGCTTTGAAAAATTCCTGTACGCCGCGTCCCCTGCTTCATTGCCGGAAACCCTGTTAATCTCCCTGAGATTGGAAATTTCAATACAGAATATATTACGTTTCACACTCCCCCTGTATATATGGGTTTCATCATAATTTTCCGGGAGCACAATATCCTCGAAGTACGCCCAGTTTTTAATCCCTGTAAGCCTGTCTGAATAGACATCCTCATGATGCTCACCCCTCCCTTCTCCTGAAAGGATCTCCCCTTTATCATTTTCATGCATTTCGGGGTCATACTCATCTTTAAGTTCCGCTACCTCGTCATATACAGCGGCAATTCCGGGATGGAGAAACTGTTCTGAAATATATTCACATATTGAGCACCCCGCTTCAAGAAGGTCCTTCAGCGAGTTGTCCCTGCTGTTCACAACAAGTTCAAATCCCCGCTGTTTCGGATGGGAAATTCTGGCATTAAGAAAAAAATCATAATTATTGGTAAGATCCGACGACTGCACTATCCCTGTCTGTGTATACCTGTTTATAAGATCATTGAATCTCATGCAGAGATTAAAACATTTTGCTGAAAGTGCAGTCAGCATTTCGCGCAGGTTTCTAGCCCCGGGGACCCTGGGCAGTTCGGCATTCGGATCCATCAAGGTCCTGACAAATCCCCCGGTCACCTGTCCGTCTTCAATCCTGAATCCGCTTATCTCCTTCTCCCTGCTCCCCTGTAGTTCATCGGTAAAATCATCAAAATCAATTGCCGCCTTTATTAATTCAGGCTGGCTGTTAAAATAGTCACTGAACTCCTTTTCGTCATAAATAAGAAGAAAATTACTGCTGTCTGTAATCATCTCCACAATAAACTTCTTCAGGCCCTCAATAATTTTCAACACCCTGAAAAAAGGTCTTGCATCAGCCTCTTTGTTCCACTGGGTAAGATTACCCTTTGCTTCAATGGAGAATATTCTTGAAGATAGAGTAATTCCAAGTTCCCTGTATTTACCTGTCAGATCAGAAAGTTCATTCAGCCTTGAACTGACCCTGAAAGACTCGCTCTTCTCATGCGATTCTCTTTCTGAGAGGTTTTTTCTCGCCTCGTCAGTGAGGTCCTTTTCATACCCGTCAATAAGCCCGTCCTCACCTGCAAGGTACATAAGCTGATACAGAGTTTTCACCCTCACTCCAGCATATATCGTATAATAAGAGAGAAGAACCCCTCTCAGCGAATGAGTTATAATATTCTCATCACTATACCTTGCCATGCGGCCGTTTACTATAGGCCTGTCAGTGAGGAGCCCGATGAAACCCCAGAAACCGTGTGCAGGTTTCTGGTCCTTGAAAACCTTTTTAAGTCCTGAATCTATATATTTAGTATTAACCAGCACTATAATATAAAGTGACGTGAAGTGACCTAAAAGATCATATATCTCCTCCTTGGAATAGGAGGCCGCATGCCTGAATGATTTGATGGCTTCAAGAGCATTGCCCATTTCATAAAAAACAACCAGGGAATTATACTCAAGAACACTGAGATAAAAATAATACTTATCAAGGGCCTTCTTTATATCCACTTTTACCGTGTTAAACCAGTTATAGGCGTTTATCCTGAGCCGGTCATAGCATTCACTCTTCAGCCTGTGGGTGAAGAGTGTTATAGTACTGTATTCCATGGCAAATTTAAAAAGATTATACCAGTTTACAAAAAAAGACCTGGATTTACTCAGTTCAGCAATTGCGCGCTTCTTCTTTTCATCCTCAATCTTCAGTTCAATTTCAGAGGAATGCCTCTCCTTGACGTCATGAATCAGATCCTCCGCCATCCGCTTTTTGGCCATATTATTGAGCCCTGAAGAGGCTATAACTGTAAACCTCTCTTTTTCATGAGGGGTCAGCGAAATTTTCTTATCCTTCAGATAATGTTCGAATGATTTTACGGTTTCGTAAAAAGAGGGATAATGCTTACGCTCAGTGCTGTTCGCGGAATTTTTCATATCCTCAAGCACTGAATTCAGTTTTTCAATGTAATTGACATGTTCGTCAGAATAAAGGCCCACCTCATCTATAAAGCTGCTTACCTGCCTGTCTATCTGATCATGTTTTACACTGTCTTTTTCACTCATTTCAGGACAGCCGTCCTTTTCCTCTATTATTCACGACTTCAACCCGCCTCAGAGCATATTATTGAAATAATATACATAAAAACTTAAAACCGGTTCATAAAAAAATGATTGTAATAAGAGAGTGCTTTACTTTTTATAAACCGGTGTATTATTTATTACAAGGACTGACATGAATAAGATATCTATAATAGTGCCCACTTTCCATGAAGCGGACAATATTCCCGAACTTACATCAAGAATTGACAGCTCTCTGAAAGAAACGGGCTATAAATATGAAATTATCATTGTGGATGACAATTCACAGGACGGTATTGACAGGAAAGTAGACGAATTGCAGAAAAACTACCCTGTAAAGCTGAAAATAAGGCTGCTTGAAAAAGGTCTCTCTTCAGCTGTAATTGCCGGATTTGAGATTGCATCAGGGGACATATACCTGGTTATGGATGCGGATCTGAGCCATCCGCCTGAAAAAATACCTGAACTTGCAGATAAAATAGCAAAGGAGAACTATGACTTTGTCATAGGAAGCAGATTTGTAAAGGGCGGTTCAGCTGAGCATTTCAACATATTCAGAATACTTAATGCACTTGTTTCAAGGATGATAGCGCGCCCCTTTACCTCTGTAAAGGATCCCATGGCAGGATTTTTCGGTTTTAAAAGCTCCCTGCTTGCAAAGAACGCTCCTCTCAATCCTCTGGGATTCAAAATCGGCCTTGAACTTCTGGTCAAACTCGCCCCGAAAAGGGTCACAGAGATACCTATCCAGTTTCAGGAGAGGCTTTACGGAGAGAGCAAGCTTACCATGAAGCAGCAGGTTTTATACCTCATTCATATATGGAGGCTGTTCAGGTACAAATTCAGGACACTGAGTGAATTTGTCGTTTTCTCACTTATAGGCGCGACAGGAATGGTGGTTGACCTTACCTTTGTGTTTATTTCCTACGACATTCTCACAATCCCCTTCAGGCTGGCCCGTGCTATCGGATTTGTATTCGCCCTTACATCAAATTTCCTGCTTAACCGGAAATTCAATTTTCCGAAAACAGGGCACGGGCTAATGCAGCAGTATATCCGCTTCTTTGCAGTAAGCCTTGCGGGGTTCGCGCTGAACTGGACAATTTCAGTTTATCTTTATGATACAGAGCCCTTCTTCCACAGGAATTATCTACTCGCCGCCTTTCTCGGAATAGTGGGGGGACTTGCAGTAAATTTCCTCGGTTCAAAATTTTTTGTTTTCAGAAAGAAGAAGGAGAAGGAGTAACTTAACGTGGAATGTAAAAAAGAGAAGAATCTTGTAAACTGCAACTGCACCTATGAGCCATGTTCGCGAAAAGGTATATGCTGCGAATGCATAGCCTACCACAGAAAATCAAGAGAGCTCCCTGCATGCTTCTTCACCAGTGCGGCGGAGAAGACATACGACAGGTCATTTGAACATTTTGTTAAACTTGTCTCTGAAGGGAAAATCTAGATATCCCGGATAAGAAGCGCTGCCTTTATTCCCCCGTTCATAAAGGGAATTTTTCTGCTGCAGTTCAGATTCAGGGCAGCCTCGGCCTCAATCCCCGGCGCAATTAACGCGTAACCGCAATTATTAAAATCTTTTTTAATCTTCTCACCAATCATCCTGTACAGCATAGCAGGGTCTTTCTCCCTGAGCCTCTTCCCGTATGGAGGATTAAGCACAACAATTACTTTCCCCCCGCTGAAGAACGACGGGGCAATATTAAAAAAATCGCCCTGTTCAGGATTGACAACCTCCCTGAACAGATCAGGAACATTCCCGGAAGCCGTCTCTACCGCATCGGGATCTATATCTGAAGTTATTATACTCCTTCCCTTTATCCCATCCCGATTCTGAAGCTTTAAAATTTCCTTTTTCATGAATTCATAATTTTTTTCTTTAAAGGATGGCCAGTTCATGAAGGGAAAATTTCTTTCAATGTTGGGAGGAGTTGAGGTAAGGATAGATGCAGCCTCAATGCTGAACGTGCCGGATCCGCACATCGGGTCAAGGATTATATCGTATTTTTCAACCCCCGCTTCAAGCAGTATCAGTGATGCCAGGGTTTCACGCAGCGGGGCGGCGCCAACAAGCTGTTTTACCCCCCTCCTGTAAAGGAACTCACCCGAGGCATCTATACTGACAGTGCAGGTGTCCCTGAAATTTCTTACAAACAGTGTCTGGCAGACCGGAACTTCTCCTCCACCGGAACCGTTCTCTTCAAATTTATATGACGGAGGGAGCTGCCTCCTGAAAATCTCCTCGAGCTTCCCGGTATGGTAGATCATCGATTTCCTGGAGGTTATACTGAATCTCACAGGAAATTCGGGATTCAGGTAGAGCTCCCATGACAGGCCCCTTATGCCCCTCTCCAGCTCGTAAAAATCGTGCGACCTGAACTCAGCAATCCTCATGAGAACCCTTGATGCAGTTCTGGATCTTATGCATGCCGTAAAACAGTCGTCAAGGGAGCCTCTGAATTCCCCTCCCCCCTCGATATGCTCACCGCTCACATTGAGCCCGAAAGAGGCGAGTTCCTTCTCAAGAGTTTTTTCAAAACCGGGCTGTACAGAGGCAAAGAAAAGATGCTCCCTCCCGATCACATGCTGCTTTATCCTTCTCTTAAGAGCCCTGTCAGTTATACTGTCAAACATCTGTTACTTCCTTGAAAGGAGCGCAAGTGTCTCCAGATGAGGGGTCTGCGGGAACATATCGTATGCCGCCAAATGATCGAAACTATAAACCTGAAGAAGGTTTACGTCATCCCTGAAGGTTGCGGGATTGCACGACATGTATATAATCCTTTCAGGGTTCATCTCCCTGATATGCGACATCATTTTCGGATGCATTCCGCTTCTTGGAGGATCAAGTATAAGAGTCTGATACTCCCCCCTGTGTTCCACAATAAATTCCGCCGCGTCCCTGCATACGAATTCGACATTCTCAATTTCATTATGATCACGGTTTTTAACCGCCGTGTCAACCGACTCTTCAGATATCTCCACGCCGGTAACACTCTCCGCGGCGGA
>Ga0116162_10000406_pt1 | contig 31034 bp, 26 predicted proteins | sample AD_UKC105_MetaG_FD_89875 | JGI IMG/M metagenome (GOLD analysis project Ga0116162, IMG submission 89875) | Active sludge microbial communities of municipal wastewater-treating anaerobic digesters from Hong Kong - AD_UKC105_MetaG | ecosystem: Engineered > Bioreactor > Anaerobic > Digestate...
CATGGCGAATGGGTTGCCTCCTGTCAGTTGTTATTGCAAATTAACTGTATCACAGGTGCTTCCCATTCGCTACTCTTTTTTTCCTCCTCCCTTTTGTAACACATCAATTGTAATCCTACAAAACAACATGAAGATTTTCGTCAAAAATCCTTGACAGGGGATGAACCACGTGTTATAATTAACCGCTGTTATGACTTTGAGTCAACGGCTTTGCAAAGAGGTGAGACGACATGAAGGAAAAGATTCATCCGAAATACGAGAAGACAACAATCAGATGCGCCTGTGGTGAGGAGATCGAAGTGGGCTCTACCAAAAAGGATATGCGTCTTGATATCTGCTCAAAATGCCATCCGTTTTTTACGGGCAAACAGAAGCTGGTCGACAGCGGCGGACGCGTTGATAAGTTCAACAAGAGATTCAATCTCGAACAGAAGTAATCTATTTGAGCAAATTTCGCGGTGCTATGGCGCCGCTTTTTGCTTTTTTTGGAGTATATGGATAGCTATCTGACTTTAAAAATCGAAGCGGAAGCCGTATTCGTGGAACAGCGGTCTAAATTTATCACCACCGCGCGTCCGGTCGAAAATGCCGGCGAGGCGGAGGCGTTTGTTTCACGCATCAAGCAGCAATATAAAGATGCTACGCACAACGTCTGGGCATATTTTATCGACGACGGGAATATGCGTGCAAGCGACGACGGGGAGCCGTCCGGGACTGCAGGAACACCGGTTTTGCAGGTATTGAAAGCGGGACGGATTTTCAAAAGTGCGATTGTGGTAACGCGTTATTTTGGTGGGATATTACTCGGCGCGGGCGGACTGGTACGGGCTTATGGCGCTGCTGCGAAATTGGGCGTCGAAGCCGCAGGAATCGTGACAATGACGCTGTGTGAGCGGTTTGCGATTACGGTGGAATATGCCGACGGAGATCGGGTGAAAAACGCCCTGCAAAACGGCGGTGCGGTTGTCACCGGAACGGAATATACGGAAAAAGTGACTTTTGAATATTATCTGGCCAAAGAAAAAACGGGCGAACTGACGGCGGCGATTGCGGAACTGACCGCCGGCCGGGCGGTGATCCGCTCGGACGGCACGGTATTTTTGCCGTATTGACTTTTCACTTAAGAATTCTTATAATTTCAATATAAAACACGGGTAAAACAGATGCACGCCCGATGAATTTCTGCGGGGATTTTGATGTACAAGACGGTCAAACGGATTTTGGATTTTTCGGCGGCGCTGATCGCGGTTTTGCTGATCTGGCCGTTTTTCCTTGTGATTATGCTTATCATCGCAGTGGATTCCAAGGGACCGGTATTTTTTGTGCAGAAGCGTGTAAAAAAGGATAAGAAACTGTTTAATATTTATAAATTCAGGACGATGCGAACCGATACACCGAAAGATCTTGCCACTGATTTGCTTGAAAATCCGCAGTTTTTTATCACCGGAGTCGGGCGGTTTTTACGTAAATACAGCTTGGACGAACTGCCGCAGTTATTCAACATTCTACGGGGGGATATGGCGGTTGTGGGACCGCGGCCGGCATTGTTCAATCAATACGATCTGATTGAAGAGCGCGATAAGGTCGGGGCCAATTCGGTAAGGCCGGGGTTGACCGGCTGGGCGCAGATTAACGGCAGAGATGAACTGACCAGCAAGCAAAAAGCCGCGTTTGACGGTGAGTATGTCAAACGAATGTCCTTCGGGTTTGATTTAAAGTGTTGCTTACTTTCGGTGAAACGCGTCTTTGCGCACGAAGGGGTGAAGTTGTAAAGATTTTTCGAATTTACAATATTGACAAGTCCCGGGTGGTGTGATATGATGTTAGGGCTGTTCGGAGAGATGTCCGAGTGGTTTAAGGAGCCGGTCTTGAAAACCGGTGACTCGTAAGAGCCGTGAGTTCGAATCTCACTCTCTCCGCCAAAAAGTCGGACTCAGGATTCCGGTGTTAGGCGTCCGTTCAGATAAATCGAAAAGTGAAAAAAGCAAGACCTTTGGCCGTATGGAGAAGTACTCAAGTTGGCCGAAGAGGCGCCCCTGCTAAGGGCGTAGGACGGGAAACCGTCGCGAGAGTTCGAATCTCTCCTTCTCCGCCAATAAAAAAGCACCCGGATGGGTGTTTTTTTATTTTAGCAGGAATGGGCGAAAAGGAAAAGCCGTAAGAAAAGGAAAAAGGGAAGAAAGAGTTAGAAAGGTGATTCTTTTACAGAGGTTTACAGGCAGAAAATTTCTTCAAAAATCGACATAAATAGACATAAAACAAGCAAATAATACATAAAAATGAATAAAAACGAAAAATTGAATAAATTGGTGAATCGAAATGTAACCGAAATGTAACCAATTTAATATACAATGTTGGACAATACAAGATTTCCCAGATTTTGCCGGCGAGATATCCATACGATAGACATGGTTATAAATCACCGGTAGTTTTTAACAAATTGTTACCAAATAACTGCTATTAGGTTATATGATGCGTCTAAAATATAAAAAAGGGATTGTTTCGGCGGGGTTATGAGATTCGTTTAATTGCAGCATTTCAAGAGCATTCGGACAGGCTTTGAAACGACGAAATAAACTTAACAAAAAAACTGTAATTTTATAATTCCTTCAGACGCGAAAACACACAATTGAAAAAGAAAAGTATAACAGGAGGAAGAAACATGAAAGGGAATGAATTGATAAAAAGGAAAAACGTTATTGCGATTTTGATTGCAATCACGATGTTGTTCGGGTTGTTTTCGCAAACGGTGTTTGCGGAAGGTACACCGACCTATTTTATTGCATTCACTTCGGACGTGCACAACAACACTTCAAACCTGCAAACTTGGCTGAACAGGTCGATGAGCAGCGGTACCACGACGTTGGATTATATGGTATTCGGAGGTGATTATGAGGGGTTCACGGTGGCTGCACAATGTGTATCCATCGTCAGCAGTACGTACAGCGGTACTCCGTCGGTGTTGGTGAAAGGGAATCACGACAACGACGGCGGAACCTATGCAGCCGGATTAGTCTATTCCGGGTCCGATTATGCGATTTATTCGGTGGATTCATCGAGCCAATCGTTTTCCACCACCGAGATCAGCAATCTGGACGCAGCACTGAAAACCATCGATCCGTCCGTACCGGTCTTTGTCGCTTCGCACTGTCCGCTGCATTATTTCAACAGCAGAACTACGGGCAACGCGGCGGCAATGGTGGAAGTGCTGAACAATTACCCAAACGTCATTTTCCTGTGGGGACATAACCACACAGTGAATGACACCAATTACGGGACGGTCAAGGTGGCGGGTAATACCATTCAATGTTCCAGCACTTCGTCACCGGTCACCATCAATTTCACCTATGCCAACTTCGGTGCGATGAACGCCGGCACTCAGAATGCCTACGGCATGCTCGCGACGCTTGCCAAAACCAGCAGCGGCACGACGATCGACTTTGATTATAAAAATTTGAGCGGCACGACCACATCCTCCTATTCGGTGACCATTGAGGATGATACTCCCAATGAGGAAATCAACGACGTCGCGATCACGGTCACAGCACCTGAACCCGGCGATGTACCGAATACGGACGCCGTGGTCTCCGGCCCGTTTGAGGGTTCTTCCTATACCGTGAGCTGGAACCCGAATCCGACTGCCTTCGACTATGAAACCTCCTATATGGCCACAGTCGTGCTGACGGCGCCGAGCGGATATTCGTTCACGTCCGGCGTGACCGCCACCGTCAACGGATATGACGCGACCGCCGTTCTCGATTCAGGCACGCTGACCGTCACCTATACGTTCACGACAGCCGCCGGCAGCACCGAGACGACCTATGAATTGGCTTCGAGCGTAGAAGAGGGCGCGACCTATTTGATCGTGGCCGAGTCGGGTTCTGATTATTATGCGCTGACAACAAGTTCTACAACCATAAGCAGTGTATCTTATTTACTCGGTTCCGCGGCCACGATATCGGACGATAAAATTGTTTCTACGGTAAGCGACAGTATGCTTTGGGTATTTACCGCAGACGGCGACGGGTATGACATTATGAACGGAAGTTATTATTTGAACCGCGTATCCGGCACGTCAGGCGGTATTGAAGCCGATACAACGGAAGATGGATCTTCCTATTCAGACTGGATTTTTGACGGTACTAATCATAATCTGACAACCATTAGTTCTTCACAAGTGACATTCTATCTTTATGTCACAAACAGCGGTAGCACATATTATTTTAGAAATAGTACATCAACAACTTACAGTGGTATGATCTACCTCTATAAGCTGACCGAGGGTACCGGTTCCACGACACAGATCATCGACAGTGTTGAAATCGCTGATCTCACCGATCCCGTGGGCGGCGTGGCACCGGATACAAACGTAACGGTTTCCAGCGGGATTACGGATCCGGGTGCAGCGGTCTGGATGCCGGAGGTCACTGATACTTTCGCATACAGCACGACATATACGGCCAGTGTTACGTTGACGGCACAGTCCGGTTACGAATTCGCGTCCGATGCAACTGTGACCGTCAACGGCAATGCCGCGACCTGCACCACGCTGAATACCGACGGCACGCTGACCGTGACCTACACTTTTAATGCGACGGGCGCGGATCCGAACGGACCGACTTATGAATTGGCCTCGAGTATTGAAGACGGGGAGACCTATGTCATCACCGCCCTGTCTGGTTCCGATTATTATGCTTTAACAAACGTACCTTATAGCACAACGGTAATGACGGGAACGAGCGTAACTGTCACAAATGCTGCAATTACATCAACTGTTACGGATGATATGCTCTGGAAATTTGATGCTCACACAGACAGCACCTATGGGGATGGGTATACCATAAGAGATCAAGACGGAATTTATTTAATTCGTGTATCAGGACAGTCAGGCGGACTTTACATTCAAAGTGAAGATACATATTATATCACTTGGTCTCTTATTGGAACGCAATTAAAAAATCTTCATGGAAGTCAAAAATTCTCGTTGAGCTTGACTGGCACGAACTTCACCGCGGTAACTTCTTCTTATGCGGAAGTTTACCTCTTTAAAGTGACCGAGCCGGCAGGCGGGACCGTCAGCGAAGTGGATATCAGTATCACGGCACCGGAAGGCGGAGCGACACCCGCCACATCGGCGACGGTATCGACAAACGGCGTGACGGCGGGTACGGTCACATGGACACCGACCGTGTCAAGCACGTTTGCATATAACACGGCGTATACGGCCAGTGTCACTTTGACGCCGAACGCCAACTATACATTCGCGTCCACCGTGTCCGTATCTGTGAACGGCGGAACAGCGGTCGAGTATACACCCGGCAGTGGTACGCTGACCGTAACATACGCGTTCGAAGCGACCGGAGAAGAACCGATCACCAGCGTGGTGGTCACGGACATCACAACACCGATTGCCGGTGCAGAGCCCGACACAACTGCGTCGGTATCGATCGGTACGGCGGGCACGGTGACCTGGACTCCCACGGTCTCAAGTACCTTCACATACAGCACGGCATATACGGCCGGCGTCACGCTGACCGCACCATCCGGTTATGAATTCACATCCGGTACAGCTGTGACCGTCAACGGCAATGCTGCGACCAGCACCACGTTGAATGCCGACGGCACGCTGACCGTGACTTATACCTTTGATGAGACGGGCGCGGATCCGAACGTACCGACGTACGAACTCGCCACAAGTATCGAAGACGGGGAGACCTATGTCATCGCCGCCCTGTCGGATACCGATTATTACGCGCTGACGACAACTACATTCACAAGTGGATCTTATAGCTATTTGGAAGGCGAAGAGGTTACTGTGTCGAATGATAAAGTTACTTCAACAGTCAGTGATGATATGCTTTGGATATTTACCGCGGACGGAAACGGCTATAATGTCATGAACGGAAGCAACTATCTGACGCGCAAATCAAGCGGTAGTCCGGGGGTTTATCTCACTACGGACGATGAAGGATCTGCCTATAACGAATGGATGTATGTATACGGGTCAAGCGGAAGCCAACTTCGTTTACTTGGTGGATCAGGGGGGTCGACATATTTTTATCTTTATCTTACTTCGAGCAGCGGCACCTATTACTTCGCAAATACTTCATCCACTGCTTACAGTACACTTTACCTCTTTAAATATACCGAAGCCACGAATGTGAGCGTGAGCAGCGTCGCAGTAACCGATATTGACACGCCGGTCGCAGGAGCAACACCTGATACGGCGGCGGCTACATCGACCACAGGCGTGACGGTGAGTGCAGTTTCGTGGAGCCCGAACGTCACAACCTTTGGATACGGCACGCAATATACGGCGACCGTCACACTGACGGCGCAGTCCGGTTATGAATTCGCGTCCGGTGCGACAGTGACGATTGACGATCACAGTGCGGCTGTTACGGACAACGGCGACGGTACGCTGAACGCATCCTATCAATTCGACGCCACGGCAAATCAGCAGATCACCAGCGTGGCGATCACGGGCATCACCGAACCGGCTGCCGGCGGAATACCTGACACAACGGCGGAAACAGTGACTGAAGGCGCAACAATAACGGGCGATGTCACGTGGACACCGAATGATTCCACCTTTGCATACAACAAGGTCTATACGGCCAGCGTCACCCTGACGGTACAAACCGGTTATCAGTTCACGACCGGTACGACCGCGACGGTCAACGGGGTTACGGCATCCAGCGCCACGGCGAGCGGCGACGGAAGCACATTGACCGTGACCTACGCATTCCCCTTGACCGGTATGGAGACCCCGAGCATCACGGCACAGCCGCAAAGCGTGACAGCTGCCGCGGGGGGAACGGCGGAACTGAGCGTTTCCGCAAGCGTTACGGACGGCGGCACCCTATCCTATCAGTGGTACAGCAACAGCACGGACAGCAGTACGGGCGGTACGTCGATCGGAAGCGCTACCGCAAGCAGTTATTCCGCGCCGACGAATACGGTTGGAATCATTTATTACTACTGCGTGGTGACAAATTCGGACGGCGTCAATACGGACAGCAAGACCGCGACTACACAAACCGCGGCGGTGACGGTGAAACTGGCGTCGATCCAGTCATCCGACTACACCGTTGACACAGCAAACGGAATTCTGTCAATGGTCTCTGCCGGCACTTCCGCCAACGGGCTTAAGGCAAAACTCCTGAATGACATGGCAGATATCAAGATCTTCAACGGTGAAACCGAATATACGGGCGACACCGTGGCGACCGGAATGACCGTGAGGTACTATGTAAACGGCGCTGTTCAGGATGAGTTGAAGATCTCCGTATTCGGAGACGCGAGCGGCGACGGGGTCATTAATGTGAATGATATTCTGTATCTGCGCGCTCAGATCATCGGCGCCTACGCGATGTCGGCCTGCGAGGCCGCTGCGGCGGATATCAACGGTGATATGGCGGTGAATATCATCGACATCCTTTATGTCCGGGCTCATATCCTTGGAGACTATACAATTAATGCGAAATGAGGTAAAAAAGATGAAAAGACTATTCGGCATTCTGACGGCACTTTTCCTGATCGCAACGTCCTTTACCCTCACCACCTCGGCGACGGGCGGTTCTTCTCTGAGCATCTCCGGACCGAGTACACTGGCACCCGGCGAGACCGGAACCTTTACGGTGTCCGCGACGTTGGATGATGTCGCCGCCATACAGGCGACCCTGAACTATGACACCGGTTTCTTTGAGTATGTCTCCTACGCGGACAAGGATGGAGACGTGACGATCTCTGATAATAACAGCACCGGAACGCTGCAGTTCGAGTGGGACGTCACAGCAAATGCAAGCGAGACAATTGTCCTGTTTACAGTGAATTTAACCTGCAAGAACGGGACGAGCATCAATACCACCGGTGCGCTCTCGCTGAGCAATATCGTGGCCGGACGGCTGACGGGCGCTATTCCTCCGTCCGAAGCGGTATCTTGTACAGGCGGGTCGCTGACAGTGACCTGTTTGGAAGCGATCACAGGTGTTGCGATTACCGAGATTGACACACCGGTTGCGGGGTCAACTCCCGACGCATCGGCAGCAGTGGCGGCAACCGGCGTTTCCGCTACGGCAGCGGTCACATGGACAGAAACCGCTTCAGGAAACGCGGTATCAGGCAATTTTGTATACGGCGTAAATTATACGGCTACCGTTGTCCTGACTGCGGGTTCGAGTTATAAATTTGTATCCGGTACGACTGCGACGGTTAATACATACGAGGCAACTAGCGTTATACCGAGCAGCGACGGCAGCACTTTAACCGTGACTTATGCGTTTACATCGACCGGGGCAGAGCCGATCAGTAGCGTCGCAGTGACGGGTGTTGTGGAGCCTGTTGCCGGGAATGCACCGTCAACGGCAGGGACAACGGCGACGACGGGTGCGACGGTGAGCAGTGTCTCATGGAGCCCGAGCGTTTCGACATTCGTATATGGAACGAGCTACACGGTTACGGTCGTTCTAAATGCGGCTTCCGGTTATGAATTTGCATCCAGTATGACATCGATAAAGATCAATGGAAACGACGCGACTATTACAGCAAACAGCGGCAGTTCACTGACTTTGACCTATCAGTTCACCGCGACTGCGGCAGTAGTCAGCAGCGTTGAAGTGACGGGTGTTGTGGAACCTGTTGCCGGAAATGCACCGTCAACGGCAGGGACAACGGCGACGACCGGTGCGACGGTGAGCGGTGTCTCATGGAGCCCGAGTGCTTCGACATTCGTATATGGGACGAGTTATACGGTTACGGTCGTTTTGACTGCGGCTTCCGGCTATAAATTCACATCGAGCACGACCGCGACGGTCAATACATACGCAGCAACCAGTGTCACAGCTAGCGGCGACGGCAGCACTCTGACCGTGACCTATACGTTCGCATCGACCGGCGCAGAGCCGATTGCAAGTGTGGCGATCAGCGACATCACGGCACCCGTTGCGGATGCAATACCTGATAATTCCGCAGCAGTAACGGCAACCGGTGTTTCCGCTTCGGCAGAGGTCTCGTGGTCACCGACTGATTCGCCCTTCGCATACAATGAGGCTTATACAGCCAGTGTCACGTTAACGGCGGATTCCGGCTATAAATTCACATCGAGTACAACCGCGACGGTCAATACATACGGAGCGACCAGCGTTACACTGAACAGCAACGGCACCCTGACCGTGACCTATGAGTTCGGCGCCACCGGCATGGAGCCTCCGAGCATCACCGGAAATCCGCAGGGCGTGACGGTTCTCGCAGGTGGAACCATACAGCCGCTGAGCGTGACGGCGAGTGCGAATAAAGGTACACTATCCTATCAGTGGTACAGCAACAGCACGGACAGCAACACGAACGGCGTACTGATCACGGGCGCGATTTTGAGCAGTTATTCCCCGCCGACAGATACGATCGGGACAACCTATTACTACTGCGTGGTGACGAATTCCGATAATGCCGGTCTGGGCAGCGCGTCCGCAACCTCGGCCAGTGCAACCGCTGCGGTGGTGGTGAAACGGACTTCCATTGAGACATCGGTCTACACGATCGACGCGGCGAACGATGTTTTGAAAATGGTCTCATTGGGAACCACCGCCGACGAGCTCAAGGGAAAACTCCTGAATGACACGGCGGATATCAAGATCTTCGGCGGCGATACCGAATGTACGGGCAGCGGCGTCGTAGCGACCGGAATGACCGTAAAGTACTATGTCAACGGCGTTATCGTTGACACGTTGACGATCTCTGTGCTGGGCGATGTAAGCGGAGACGGAATCGGTGATATTGATGATATCCTGTATCAGCGCGCACAGATTGTCGGTACCTATACGATGTCGGTCTGCGAATTGGCCGCAGCTGACATCAATGGAGATTCGGTGATCGATATTACCGACATCCTCTACATCCGGGCCCACATCCTGGGGACTTATACGATTACCGCGCAATGAGGTGAAAATGATGAAAAAACTACTTGGTATTCTGCTGACGCTTGTTCTGCTCACGACAGCTTTGACCATCACCGTATCGGCGGAAGGCAGCGTATCTCTAAGTATTTCCGGACCGATTTCGATGACGGCCGGAGATACGTCCACCTTTACGGTGACCGCATCGGTGAGTGATGCCGCCGCCGTGCAGGCGGATCTCACGTATGACAGCTGCTTTGAGCTGGTATCCGGAAACACGACAGGTGAGTGGGATACCTCTGCGAATACAAGCACGACGGTCACATTGATTTCGGTGGTATTGAAATGCGTCGTGACGGCCGATACGACGGGTTCAATTTCGATATCCGGCGAAAAGGCCGCACGGCTGACAGGAAGTATTCCTCCGTCTGAGTCTGTGTCCTGCGGCAGCGATTCGATAACTGTGAGCTGCAAGGCGGTGACCTCTTCGTCGACATCGTCCTCCAGTTCCTCAACGTCAAGCACTTCAAGCGCTTCGTCCTCGTCTTCTTCCGATTCCTCGATATCAACCTCATCCCTGACGTCATCGGTTTCCAGCATTGCGGCTTCGAGTACAAGCACTTCGGTTACGATTTCATCCTCCGGTTCCTCAACGTCAAGCACTTCAAGCGTTTCGTCCTCGGCTTTGAGTTCTGCACGTTCGAGCGCTGCGGGCACTTCATCTTCAAAAGCATCATCGGTTTCAATTTCGTCGTATGCATCCGCTTCAGCCGGTACATCAGGTGCAACTTCAAAAACGGCAACTGATGCGGTATCATCTCAAGGCGCGCAGCCCGTCTCTTCGACAGAAGTATCGCAGGTGTCCGGTGAAACGAGCGTTTCCGAAACTTCCGTGGTGGTTATATCCGAAGAAAGTATTCCTACAGTGGTTACGGATTCAAAGAATTTCGTTTGGTGGTGGATTCCAGTCGTAGTAGCGCTGTTGATCGCAGCAGCGTGGATTTATATTGCAGCCAGAAAGAAGAACAAAACATCATAAATTCAGAAAGTCACTCAGAAAAAGCCGCCGAGTTTTCGGCGGCTTTTATCACTTTATTCAAAAGGTAGTTTACACATATACATTAAAGAAAAGCAATTATTTTGTGCATTTAATAGTTAATTGAACGTTAAGCGATAAAAGTTACTCTGCATATGCCATATTCCTGATAACTTCTTCAATACCGGGAACGGATGGAATTCCCCCCTTTTTTGAGGTTGATAAAGAGGCCGCGGTATTTGCGAATTCAGCGATCATGCGCAAATCGGTATCTGTAAGTTCTTCTATTGATTTATGAAGAGAAAGGAACTTATACGCTGCGCTGCCGCCGAAAATATCGCCTGCTCCCGTCGTATCGATAGTATCAACATCAAATGGTTTTACATAACCGGCATATTTACTCGTTTTGAAATAACAGCCCCGTTTTCCCATTGTTATAAAACAAAGCTTCACATTATGTTCCGCAACCAAAATTTCGCCGCCGAGTTTTTCGTCGCAACCAAAAAGGAATCCAATCTCATCATCGCTGATCTTAACGATGTCAGCTTCTTTTAGTCCAATGATCATATATTTTTTAGCGGTATCAAGATCATCCCAGAGGCTCTCACGGAGATTGGGGTCAAAAGATATCAGCGCACCGTTATGACGCGCTTCTTTTATCATTTTTAACGTCGTACTGCGCGAAGGTTCATGAGTAAGCATCAGGCTTCCGAAGTGGAATAATCTGCAGTTTAATAAATTTTTATTTACCTCATAAAATTCAAATTTCATGTCGGCGCCGGGCTTTCTGGCAAATGAAAACGATCTGTCACCGTTCTCGTCCAAGGTCACAAACGCAAGAGTCGTGAAGTACTTTTTATCAAGCACAATATTGCTGTTATTAACATTCAATCTTTCCATCAGATTTGACAATAATCTGCCGAAGGCATCATCTCCTACCTTTCCGATAAAAGCGGTATCGAGTCCGAATTTCGCACAGGTGCAAATATAATTTGCACTCGCCCCGCCGGGCTGCGCTTCAAGAATCGGCAGGCCCATGTCCGTTTTTCCCTTTTGAGCGAAATCGACGAGCAAATCGCCTGTGGCAACAACGTCAAGCATGTAATTCGACACCTTCTGTCTGTTTAAAATCAGTTAGCACGAGGGAGAACTGCAGGGAAACGGGCACGCCGTTTCCCTGCAGAATTCACCAACCAATCGTTTAGTCGTAAAGCAGTTTTGCAATGTCTTCCTGGTCCATATTGTTCTTGTCATACCATTTGGCGCCCGTATCAATGTCGGAGACCGGTTTTCCGTTTGCGGCATCAACGGCAAGCTGAACCGCTTTATAGCCAATCTGGTACGGATCCTGCGTAATGGAACCAAGGAACTGACCGCTTCTGACAGCCGCCTTCTGCCCGGATCCGGCGTCGAAGCCGACAACCTGAACACCGGCGGGAAGCGGTGAGCCCGCGTTTATTGCCGCAAGGAGGGCGGTTACCGCACCTTCATTGGAACAGAAGATACCCAGCAAATTGGTCGTTTTCAGAATGCCGTTAGCCGAGTTTGTCATGTCGGTCAGGTCGGGAGTCGCGCCCACCGTTATCTTGATAATAACTGCGGGGTTGGCATCGCCTTTATTGATGACAGAATAATCGCCTGTGATTGCAACTGCCATATCTGCGAAATCCGCTTTTACAAGGTCGTACATTTTCTCCGCAAACCCCTTGGTCCTTCCGGTAACCGACGCAGAAGTGGCATCCTGAGAGAAGACGGAAATCACAACGGGATTTTCGACGGTGGCAGCGCTGATTTCGTCCTTCAGCAAGGGATACATATGCTCAGCGCCGATAGCAGCTGCATTGGGGTTATTGGTAGCGGCGGTGGCAGCTACCTGACCGGCGGGCGCATTCGGAATGCCGGAGTCAAATCCGATCACCGGTATATTGTTGTCAAACGCATCTTTAAGCTGAGATGTCACGGCGCTGGTATCCAAAGCCGCGAGACAAATCGCTTTGGGATTCTTTGCAAGTTCCTGGTTTAACATATCAACCTGCGTGCTGATTGCGCTTTCGCCCTCGGGTCCGGTAAAGTAAACTTCGACGCCAAGGTCTCTGCCTGCATCTTCAGAGCCTTGCTTTACAACCTGCCAGAACTGATGCTGGAAGCCCTTTGCGATAACCGGAATATAGAATTTTGCCGTTTCTTCGCTGGTCGATTTTTTACAGCCGGTGAGCATACCGGTTAAAAGTGAGACCGCCAACAAGATCGCTAAAATTCGTACCGACTTTTTCATGAAATACCCTCCTCAATGTTTTTTTACCTTATTTGCCTTCTCGTTCCTGTATATATCCAACATTACCGCTCCGATAACAACAAGACCGGTAAAAAAGGTCTGATATGGCGCCGGCAAACTGATGGATACCAAACCGTTCTTTAGTATGCTCATAATAAAGACACCTATTAATGTGCCGGTAAGGGAACCGACGCCTCCCGATAGCGAAGTGCCTCCTATGACAACAGCTGCGATGGCAGTTAATTCAAATCCGTTGCCCGTATTGGGTATAACCCTGCTGTATGTTGCTGCGTAAAAGATTGCGCCTAATCCCGCACTCATTCCGCTGATCACATAGGCGATGCATTTCCAGTTGTCGCTTTTAACGCCGGACAAGCGCACCGCTTCTTCATTACTGCCTATGGCGAAAATGTACCTGCCTATTTTTGTTTTGTTTAAAACGAGCAGCATGATGAAAAAGAAGGAAAAGAGCCAGATCGCTGCCGTCGGGATATCAATGCTGCTTCCGAACATATCCGCTTTGGTTTTTAGAAAAACTCTGCTGAACCAGCTGTCCGCCTCGTTTATCGTCGGAAAGTTCTTTGAAGTGGTATTTGTAATAATTGAACCAAAGCCCAGAGATACCATCATCATGCCCAGAGTTGCTATAAACGGCGGCAATTTCAGTTTTGTGACCAATAAGCCGTTGATAAGGCCGAAAACGGTGCCGACAAACACAATCAGCAGAAGCGCCAGCCAGAGCGGCCAGCCCCAGTCACGGTATGCGAGTGCGCCGATCAGAGCGGAGCACATCAGAACCGTGCCGATTGAGAGGTCAATTCCGCCGGTAATGATGACAAAAGTAACGCCGATTGCCAAAAAGCCCACATAATACGAGCTTGAGAGAATATTCAGTATTGTGGAGGTTGAAACAAAGTTGTTGCCGAATATTGCAAAGAAGGTATAGATGACTATCAAAGCGGCAAACGCAAGTAATTTTTGCAGAGCGGTTCCCGATTTGATTTTAACAATCTCATTTTTCATTGCATGTTACTCCTTTTCTTGTCGTTGCATATTTCATAATCGTGTTTTGATCTGCGTCTTCAATTGGAAGTTCCCCTGTGTTGCAGCCTTCACACATGATATAAATCCTGTCGCTCATACGAAGCAATTCGGGCAGTTCGCTGGAGATTAAAATGATGGATTTTCCCTCCTGCGCCAGTTTCGTCATCAGTTTATAGATTTCACTTTTAGCCCCGATGTCAATACCACGGGTGGGTTCGTCAAAGATCATCACGTCGCAGTTTTTCAAAAGCCACTTTGCGATTATCGTTTTCTGCTGATTGCCTCCCGAAAGATTTTTGACAAGCTGCTTTTCCGAAGGGGTTTTTACATTGATATCATCGATATATTTTAATGATACATCGCTGATCTTTTTTTCATCCAACACCCAATACTTTAAAAATTTGTCAAGGCTTGGCATTACGATATTATTCGCAACGGTCATCCCGAGAGCAAGGCCGTAGCGTTTTCTGTCTTCCGAAAGATAACAGATGCCTGCTTTAACTGCGTCATGGGGTGACTTAAAATTCACTTCTTTTCCGTTGAGCCAAATCTTTCCGCGAATTTTCGGGTCAGCGCCTACGAGAAGTCTTGCGATCTCTGTTCTTCCAGCTCCCATCAGTCCCGCAAATCCGAGAATCTCTCCGCGTCTGAGCGTAAAAGATATATCCTGCACATCCTTGGAAGTGAGTCCTTCTACTTTCAGAATAATTTCGGCATTTTTCGGAACGGTGGCATGGCTTTTAGGCGGCTCGAAAACCGTGCGGCCGACCATCATTTTGATAACCTCGTCAAGCGTAACATCCGCTGTTTTTACTGTCGCTATATACTCACCGTCACGCATAACCGTTATACGGTCCGTGATACGTTTGATCTCGTCCATGCGGTGAGAGATATAGATGATGCCAACGCCGTTTTGCTTGAGTTCACCGATTATTTTGAAAAGGTCGTCAATTTCCGTATCAGTGAGGGCTGAACTGGGTTCATCAAAAACAATAATCTTGGAGTCATAGGAGATCGCCTTGGCGATTTCGACCATTTGCTGCTTGCCGACCGACAGGTTTCCGACTTTTTCGATCGGGCTGATATTGATGTTGAGCTTTTTAAAAAGTTCAGCCGTCTTCCGGTTAATGATCTTGTCGTTGGTAATCAAGCCTTTGTTTTCACGGCCGATAAAAATATTTTGTGCGACTGTCAGATGGGTCATCAGATTCAATTCCTGATGGACAATCGAGATACCGGCCATCTGTGCTTCCTTGGGATTTTTAAACGAGACATGATTTCCAAAGTAAATAATCTCGCCGCTGTCCATGCTGCAAATTCCGGTAAGTACCCTCATCATCGTGCTTTTGCCGGCGCCATTTTCGCCGACGAGAGCCAGAACTTCGCCTGCTTTCAGATTTAAACTGCATTCTTTTAGAGCATGTACACCTTGAAAACGCTTATCGATCCCGTTCATTTCTAGAATATATTTGATATCAAGCATAGTTTCACCTACCCCTAATTCACATTATAGCAACGGGACGAATTTTTTAAATATCATGGATTGCTTTATTGGACTAACAGTTTGTGAAATATATCTAAATAAATTCAAAATATATTAATTACAATTATCTAGTCTGTACTTTTTTGGCAAAATATTTTCTTTGATTTTAAACGCCCTCAAAAATGTAACATAATTATTATATCCAACTTTTTCGGATATTTCCGCAATGCTTAAATCCGTTGACAGCAGTAATTCTTTGGCTTTTTGCAGACGTACATTGGATTGATACTTGATGGGTGAAACCGAAAAAAACTCTTTGAACATATGCATATAATAAAACTTGCTCAAATAAACGCTTGCAGCGAGCTGGTCCAGATTTATCTCGTTCATGTAGTTTTCGTTGATATAATCTCTCGTCTTTTTTATTCTTTCCGTAATTTCATTGTTTACTGTAGACATATTCATTAATCTCAATATATAAAAAACAATACAGGAAGCAAGGTGAGTGGCAATTGCTTTATAACCCGTATCCTTTAAATTGATTTCTTCCAATAGCGTCTGAAACATCAGTTTTAGAATGGAATACTTTCTTTCAACCCGGATAACCGGGTTAGCCTCGTGACTGATTAAGCAACCATCCGGCAAAGTGGGAATCTTAAGGTTATCAACGGCGAAAAACACTAAATTGAATTCATCGCTGTAGGAATGTTCCTCGTGCAGGACTTTCGGATTATAAATCAAAATATCATTTGTTTTTATCGCATATTTCGTGCCGTCAATAATCGCGGCGCCATTGCCGGAAAGAACATAGATGATCTCGCAAAAATCGTGTGCATGTTTTTCGCCTTTCCATACTCTATCAACACTCAATGATCCCGAAAAAACCAGTTTTGGATTGATAAAAGCGTTCCTTTCCTGATCGAGATAGTAGTGAACATGCTGCATAAACAACCTCTATTCTGCAAAAGATGATCCTTTCTGTTTTTCTATCCTGGTGCAGACCGCAAAAATCGGGTCAAAATCTTTTAGTCGTCGGCCGTTAAAATATCGTTAATTCTCAAAGAAAGTTCCACAGTAGATGCGAAGGTATGGAATTGCCTGGGGGCGGGACTGAATATTACTATGTTCATTTTTCAAGGTACTATGTGCGCTTTACAGCGATTCATAAAAAACAAAAAAGAGAAATAACCTGCATTAAGGTAAGTAAAAAACTCAAAAAGCAAGCCGCCCCACCGTGAAGCACCTCCACTGGGGGCTTGATAAGGGGTCGTTATTTTCCATACAGCTGCCGCCGCTTTTCAACAGTTATGCTTATTATGTAATCAACGTTTTCTATATACAGTTTGCAGAGGCCCGAACACCGAAAGGTGTTTTTTTTATTTTTGGGGATAATTTAGCAGTTGTTTTTAATTTAATTATTGAAACGGGTCGTTCAAACGACTATAATGGAACTGCACTCTAAGGAAAGGCGGTTCGGTATGAATTACATATCCGTGAAAGAGGCGTCCGAAAAATGGCGTGTGACCGAACGGCAGATACAGCGGCTTTTAGCTGCTGATCGCATCCCGCACGCGAAGAAATACGGCAGGGCGTGGATGATTCCGGCCGATGCCGAAAAACCGGCTGATCCGCGCCGCATAAAAGAATCTTTTTATTCGCTGACAGACGAACTTTCTTATATCGCCGCTTCTACGACGGTTCCGATGCCGGGCGATGCGCCGGATAGGATTTTGGATATGATCGGCGACGAACGCCTGCGGATTCAATATGAAGGGGAACTGGCTTATCTGCGCGGAGATTTTGAGCGGGTCATGTGTTGTTTTCGGAAAACCGAGGGCGATGACGCATCTAAGCTGCGTGCCTGTCCGATTGCAATCGTCGCCGCCGTAAGCACGGGTGATTATAATACTTATACCGAAATCGACGCCTATCTGAAAAAGATTGTGAAGGCCGATATCAGCGAAAAGGTTTCGGCATTTGCGGAAATTTCGCTTGCTACCGTCGCGGTTAGCGTTATTGCCCCGAACATGGTGCCGGATTGGCTGAAAAACGGGGATTTTGGCGCGCTTTTTCCGTGCGCGATACCGGATGCGCTCTATTTGCGGGCGAAATATTTTCACAGCGTGAACAATCTTGAAGCCATGCTGGCGTTATGTCAAACCGCGCTTTCACTTGCTCCGGCCCAAAACGGGATTACGGTCCCGGACATTTATCTGCGCGTCACCTGTGCGGTGGCCTGCCATGTGCTGGGTCGGAAAGATGAAGCCGAAAAACGGCTTCTGGATGCGATGAAAATTGCGTTGCCGCACGGCTTTATCACGCCTTTTGCCGAGGTGGTTACGGCATTCGGCGGGTTGGTGGAGTCGTGTCTGGAACGGTCATTCCCCAATTATTACGAGGTCGTCATCGGGCAATGGAAACGCACATGGAAAAACTGGATATCTTTTCACAACCGTTTTACAAAAGACAACATTACGCTGATATTGTCTTTGCGGGAATACCATATTGCAGTGTTGGTCGCGCGCCGCGTTCCCTATGTAAAAATCGCCGAGCAATACGGTATTTCGGTGGGACGGCTTAAAAATATCGTGCTGGAGATTTATCAAAAACTGTGTATATCCGGCAGGGATGAATTATCGCAATATATTTTCTGAATTCGAAAAAGTGACTTTTTTTGAATGAAAAGGCACTTCCGAAAAAATAAATTTGCCTTTATGATAAGTTTGAATACTGTCTGAGGGCTTTTTTATTATACCAAGAAGGGAAGCGATCAGCCATGCGCTCTGAGCAAAAGCCGTATAAAATCTGCCGGGCGGGCGGACGGGAAATCCCGATTTACCTGAAATATGATGAAGTGCAGCAGGAGAGCTATCTCGCCTATCCCGATTACGAAGCGCATCCCGAATACACCGATGACGGCAGGCCGTTTGCCACTGCGGAGCAGGACAGCTGTTCTTTTTGCATACCGAATGTGCCGGATAAACCGTCGCCGGACGATTGCGGCGGCTGCGGCTGGTTTTTGCGGGAACAGACGCCGTATGATCCGATCGGTATCTGTATGTGCGACAAACGACAGCGTATAATATGAAAAATCAAGAAAAAAGGGAGAATTAAAATGAAAAAGAAATTATTTTCGGGCCTGCTGATTGCGGCAGTGCTGATGTTTTCGATCATGCCTTTTTCGGCTTTTGCCGCAGAAGCGACGGTCGGTGATTTTGTCGTGGCGACCGATATCGTCAACGGCTATACCTATAACAGTGACGGCGGTGCGGTGGTCTTTACACAACCCGGTACTTATACGATATCGATGAAAAGCGGCGTTACGACGACCGCTTCGAGTAAAATTCAAATCAACGGCGGAACAGCTGACGCGCCGATCACGATTATTTTAAACAACGTCTCGGTGAAGAACACATACTGCGCATTTGATTTGTCAAGTACATCTTATGCGAATCTTATTCTGGCGGAAGGTACGGTAAATTCAATGGTAAGCGGCGGCGATTACGCCGGTGTTTGCTGCAGAATCGGTGCTACGTTGGTGATCTCCGGTACAGGTTCGCTCAACGCCGTAGGCGAAAAATACGGCGCAGGAATCGGCGGAAAATCCGATGATATGGGTGCGAGCGATGCCGGAACCATTATCATCAACAGCGGAACGATCACAGCCAGCAGCCAGTTTGGCGCGGGTATCGGCGGCGCATATTATCACGGCGATGGCGGTACCATCATCATCAACGGTGGTACGATCACCGCTACCGGCGGTTTATGCGAAAGCGGCGACGGCGGTGCGGGTATCGGCGGCGGCGGATATGGCGGCGACGGCGGCAATATCACCATCAACGGCGGCACGGTTATCGCCGGCAGCAACACAGCCGGCGTCTATTACGGCGGCGGTGCGGGCATCGGCGGCGGAGATATGGGTGATGGCGGCACCATCACCATCAACGGCGGCACGGTCACCGCGACAGGCGGTGCATGCTTTAAATACAAAGAAGGCGGTGCGGGCATCGGCGGCGGTGCGGACGGAAACGGGGGTACTGTAATCATTACCGGCGGGTCGGTTAAAGTCACAGCGGGTTATAACGCTGCCACAATCGGTGCCGGCAGTAACGGAACTGATGACGGTACGTTGTCGAACGGATACAAGTCGGTATATCCGAGAGGCGTATATGACGTGTTCTCGGAAACCGATCCGCAGGAAGTCAGTTATGATATTCCCATTATTTCGGGTGGCGTCACGATGCATTACACATACACGGGCACCGGACACGGAAACGGTGAGACCATGCTGTATTTCTATCTGCCGGAAGGGCAATTTTCCGAAACCGTTCTCACAAGTGACACAAACCCCATTCAGGTCGGCGACAGCGTGACCTTTACCGCGACCGTCACACAGACCTACGGCAGCGCTGCGGAAAAAGGGGATGTGGATTTTTATGACGGGGACACGCTTCTGGGAACAGCTACAGTGTCCAACGGAACAGCGGCCTTTACCACGAGCATCTTATCGGCGGGACTACATACGATCAATGCGACTTATAACGGGTATGAAGGCGGTTTCGGCAGTTACTCCGAAGAATTTATTCAAAGAGTGTATGCGGGAACGATTTATGATATTTCGGCGGGCGACATTAATATCAATTCCGGAGGCACCTATCTGATCACCGGTTCGACAACGGAGTTTGTGATTTCGGTCAACACAACCGACGCGGTTACCGTTCTGCTTGACAACGTGACGATCGATTTTTCACAGGCCACATCGTATATGAGGTGTCCGTTTAACAGCAATCGGAATGTGACGATTCTGTTGGAAGGGCAGAATGTCTTCACATGCGGTACGAATACGAATTCGGCGATGAGTAATCAACCCGCCATCAAGGTTGAGGTTTCGGAGACGCTGACGATTGACAATGCCGAGGGCAGCACGGGTTCTGTTTCTGTAACCGGTGGGTACGGGATGGCCGGTATCGGCGGGGGTTACGGAGTGGTATCCGGTAATGTCGTGATCAACGGGGGAACGGTTGAGGCCACCGGCGGAAAATACGGTGCGGGCATCGGCGGCGGACAAGGTACGATGGGCGGTACGGTCACTGTAAACGGCGGAACAGTCATTGCACAGGGCGGATTTTGGGCTTCCGGCATCGGCGGCGGTCAAAACGGCGTGGGCGGTACGGTTATAATCAACGGCGGATATGTGATGGCAACCGGCGGTGACAGCGGTGCGGGCATCGGCGGCGGATACGGCAAAGCCGGCGGAAATGTGACGATCACCAATGGCACAATCACAGCCACAGGCGGTTTATACAGTTCCGGTATCGGCGGCGGCCGCAGCGGTACGGGCGGCACAGTCGTCATCACGGGCGGCTCCGTAAAAGCGGCAATCGGTTCCGGCGATGCGGAGGCCATCGGACACGGCGCATATATCGAAACCGATACCGTCGGTACGCTGACAAACGGATATGAAGCGGTGACGCTGACGATCCAGTCGGATATGGTTGACGCCGATAACCCGACGGAAGTCAGCTGGACGTCGTTTGTGACCGGCAGCGAAAAGACCTATACTTATTGTTATACGGGAAAAGGACACGGCGGCGGGGATACGAATCTCTACTTTTATCTGCCCGCGTCCGCTTCGCTCAGCGCCGAAAACAGCACGTCGGGCGAATCCTATGTGTTGGGCGGTGTTCCCGATACCGGAAGCGGCGAAAATGTCACTCTTTGGGCGGGTTTGACCGCGACATGTGCGTTTGGCGGTCTTTTAGTACTGCTCAAAAGAAAATCCGAAAAAGCATAATGCGATAACAATGAGCGGTTAACGGTTTCGGTCAACGATTGTTGTCATTTCATCGGTTTCATGGTATCATACGATTTAAAATAAGACGTTTTCACGAGAAGGAACGGCTTGATTTGAACTACCATAAAAGGAACCGAAATATGAACGATAAAGATAACAGAAATAAACCGACTTACTGCAATCCGCTGCCGCTGCCGGATTATCCGAGAGGGCGGCCTTGCAGAACACATCCGGAACTGTCGGATTACCGCGAGACGGCGGATCCGACGGTGTTATATGAAGACGGTGTTTGGTATCTCTATCCCTCCTGCGGGATGGCGTATGTCAGCCGTGATTTTGTCAATTGGGAACATGTGAAAATCGAGCCGGAGGACATGGGATATGCGCCGACGGTCGTGCATTATAAAGATAAATATTATATGGCGGCAAGCGGTGTCTCCGAGCTGCGGGAAGCCGACAATCCGCTGGGGCCTTTTGTGCCGGTCGGAAATTTTACCGACCTTTCGGGAAATGAGCTGCGTCCTGGCGACCCGATGTTATTTGCAGATAACGACGGCCGTTTATATCTCTATTACGGCGGTGGAACACCGATCTACGGCGCGGAACTGGACGGCGATCAACCGTGGCGGCTGATCACCGAGCCGAAAGCGCTTTTAAAATATGACCCCGCGCATGTTTGAGAGCGTCTGGGGCAGTGGAATGAAGACAAAGCGTTCAGCTATGTCGAGGGCGCCTGGATGTTCAAACACAACGGCATCTATTATCTGTGCTACTGTGCGCCCGGCACCGAATTCGACACCTACAGTGTCGGCGTGTACCGTGGGAGCAGTCCGCTCGGGGATTTTGTATATCAGGAAAACAATCCGATCATCACGAAAAGATACGGCATTATTCGCGGACCGGGGCACGGCTGCGTGGTCAATGGCCCCGATAATACGATTTGGATTTTTTATACCTGCACGCTCTGTTATGCGCATGGGACCGAACGCAGAGTCGGGATGGATCCTGTCGGAATCGACGAAAACGGGAATTTATTCACGGCGGGTGCGTCTGAAATCCCGCAATTTGCCCCCGGGGTTTTAGCGAATCCGCAGAACGGAAACGGTGCCGGAATGCTGCCGCTTTCTTTCCGCCGCCCATGCGAAGCATCGAGCACGGCGCCCGGTCGAGATGCGTTATACGCGTTTGACGACAGCATGCTGACTTGGTGGCAGCCGTCGGCGGAGGATGAAAAGCCGTGGATTTCGGTTCAGTTCCGCACACCATTTGAAGTGAAAGCGTTCCGCATCATCTGGCGCGACGTCGGACTGGATTACAGGAACGGCGTGCTGCCGGGGCCTTTTTGCTATACGGTAGAAGCCAAAATGCCCGATGAGGACTGGCAAGTGATTTTCGATATGCGCGAAAACAAACGGGACATGGTGCTTGATTATCAAGTGCTGCCGGATACGGTTTTGGCAAAGGAAGTTCGGCTGGTTCTTCACGGTGCACCGGCGGGAATCACGCCGGGGGTTATCAGTTTTACCGTGTTCGGGGATTGTCCGGATGAATGAATTGAAAAAGAGAATTTGAAATTTTGTGGATTGGAGGGTTATCGGATGAACGAGACGCTGAAAGTGATTGCACAGCGGTATTCGTGCCGCGATTTTGACGGCAGGATGCCGGAGCGGGACAAGCTGGAGGCCATTGCGCTGGCTGCAGTGCAGTCGCCGAGCGGGATGAACCGCCAGCCATGGCGGATTGTCGTGGTAAACAACAAAGCCATCGTCGATGAACTGGACGACGAGGGCATGCGCATTTTGAAAAACGGCGACGACAGTGATTATTACAATCTGATCTTAAAACGGGGTGGGAAATTGTTTTACAATGCGCCCTGCATGTTCCTGATTTTAAAGCAATCCGGGCGGGAGGTTGATATCGGCATTGTCAGCGAAAACATTGCATTGGCCGCCACATCTTTAGGGCTTTCCAGCGTTATCGCCGCGTCGCCCGCCATTCCGTTAAAGGGTCAAAACGGGGATATGTTCAGAAAAAAGTTTAACCTGCCGGACGGGTGGGAATTCGGACTTTCGGTTTTGGTGGGGTATGCTGTTGCGGAGGGTTCTCCGCATCAACCCGATTTGTCCAAAATTCGATTTATCGAATAGCGTTTTATTTCGCCAAGCCTCTCGGTACTAAAAAAACACGGTCTTTTCTTTGCAGAAAAGACCGTGTTTCAGTATATTCGCTTTTTATTTATAGGAAAAAAATCATGTAAAACCCGCCGACGATCATCAGCGCGCCGACAACAATCATGCCGACCAAGATGATTTTTCGGGAATGATCCCCTTTGACAATGAACATGTCGGTTTTTTCGCGGCTGTACAGAATTTGCAGCACTTTTCCCTCGCGGTATTTTTTTCTGTTTGAACCCGATTGTTCCGGAGCTTGAATCAAAGTGCCGTCCGACAGGCGGTATTCCACCACCATGGTGTACATAAGCTGCTTCCCGGCAGGGGTTTGATCGTAATATTCGTTATAAGTCGTCACCGTGGCGGTAGTTTCCACAGGGTCTTGAAAAAGCCTTTTTTCCCGCTTTAATAACAGGATTCCCAAAACCATGATTATCAAGCCGGTGACAGTAAAAATGATCATTTCCTTCATAACAGCACCTCGTATATTTAATGATGTTTTGTTTTTATAACGGTTTATTCTATCGCCATTTCAGTTAAAGTACCGTTATTATAATCCATGATGTACAGGACGCCGGTGCTTTGATTTACATAAAATTTTGCGATGGTGCCCTCATAATCCGCATTGGGGTCATCGGTCGTATCGGTATAGAGCCGCAGGCAGTAAAAGGCCTCGTCGGTCTCTCCCACTGCATCATTCACATTGACATAGTAAGTTCCGTCCGAAGCGACTTTCAGCATGTCATCCCCGATGTATTCACACAGATAACCCTCGTCGGCATAGGCGTTTTCAATGACCGCAATGGCGTTGAGAACCGTCTCGTTTGTTTCGGGCTGAGAATCCGACTCTGACATGGTGTATTCGCTGACATCCTCTTCATACGGAACATCGGCCCCTCCGCACGCGGCAAACAGGGTCATCATCAAAATGCACAGAAAGCAGGCGATTAATTTCTTCATTGTGGTTAACTCCTTTAAAATTTCGGATGATCACATAAGAAAGAACCGGCAGCAGATAAACTCAAATACTGCCAAAAGATTATAGCATATTCTCAAAGATAAAAACCGGTTTTCAAAAATTTATTTTTAATTGATAAATTTGCTGCGGATGAAAATCCCAAAAAAGGCGCAAAAATCCGCAGGGGGTTACTGGATATTCTGTCAATTCAGCTTGTTTTTGCTTTAGAAGTTTGCGCTTTTGTGATATATTGTTTTGCGTTCGGCACAGAACGGCGCGGGGTAAAATCCAAAAGCGCGGCAGCCGGACGACAGTATATCTGTAACAGGAGATGCCGATTTGTTAAAACAGAGCCATAAACTTTTAGGAGAATATTTGATTCATAACTGCGCGGAATTGCCGAAAAAGCGGCATAAAAAGCTGTTTTTATGGGGCTGTGTCGAGCCGGATTACAATTACCTGACATATCTGAAGGGGTCACTGAAAATTCAGCCGTTTCGGGGGCATCATTATCCCAACGGGCAGAGCCGGATTCTGCGTCTGGTCAGACGTCTGCGGCGAAACCACCGCCGAAATGTTTTGAATTTTTATCGCCTCGGGAAGCTGATGCACTACGTCGCCGACGCTTTCACCTATACGCATAATCCCGAATTCGGCGGGCGTGTCAAAGGCCATCACAGCTATGAGATCAATCTGCACAGCCGCTTCCAAAGCGGATTTTGCGGAACGGTATTTCCGCTGCAAAACGGAAAATCCGGTTCGGCGGAGGCGCTCTTTTTCGACGCGCACCAGCAGTATACCGAGACCCCTGCGGGGTTTTCCACGGATTTGGATTATATCGTAAAAGTAGCCGCTTCGGTGTTCCGACTGCTCGTTCCCGAGGCCCAAACCGCCGCAAAGTCCCGAAAACTTCTGTTGAGCAGTTTATACGGGCTTTTGCGCAGAGATGGTCAAGAGGGAGATATTGCTCTGGAGTATTCGGAGAGTCCGGTGGTTGGGTGAGGAAACTGCATATAACAGAGAAAACGCCGCATGAACAGCGGCGTTTTTGCGTATAAATGGTCGTTTTTTCCACCCATAAAAATTATTGAGAGGGTGGGGGTGGGGAGAAGAGACGGGAAAATATATTTTGTTTATAGAGATATTGCAAAATAAATATCGAAAAAAGCTTTACATATTGAAAATATTATTGTAAAATCATAAAATAATCTTGAATTCCGGAGGGTTTTTATGGACGGCATCGACTTCGCAATCCTGAGGGTTCTGCGTAAACAGGCGCGCGCATCTCTTTCCGAAATCGGGCAGAAAGTCAACCTGTCGGTCTCTGCTGTAGGCGAACGTATCAAGAAACTTGAAGCGTCCGGCGTCATCAGCCGGTATGTCGCCATCATCGACGGCAGCAGCTTTCACAAGGAACTGACCGCGTTCATGTTCGTGAGCTTGGAAAATCCGAGTTATATTGAGAGTTTTCTGAAGTTCATCGACGGCGAAAACGACATCTTAGAGTGTCACTACATCGCGGGCAACTATGATTATGTGCTCAAAATCGTGACAAACAACCCCTCGACGCTCGAAAAACTGCTGAACAAGATCAAAGGCGTTTCCGGCGTCATTAAGACCTACACCAACGTCGTGCTTGCCACCTGTAAAAACAACGAATCGGTCTACCCGGAATAACCTGATTATAAAGAAGGTCTTACCGTGGTTATCGGCGTGATCAAAGAAATTAAGAACAATGAGTTCAGAGTGGGGCTCACCCCGGGCGGCGCACATGTACTGGCGCGCGAGGGACACACCGTGCTGGTCGAAACCGGCGCCGGCGAAGGCAGCGGATTCACAGACGCAGAGTACATTGAAGCGGGTGCAGCTGTCGAGAGCGACAAAAAGAGTATTTTCGACCGCGCAAACATCATCGTCAAAGTTAAGGAACCGCTGGCATCGGAATATGATTTGTTCCACGAGGGACAAACGCTTTATACCTATTTACACCTTGCCCCGAATCCGCCTCTTGCAAAAGCGCTGCTCGATAAAAAGGTCACGGGTATCGCATTTGAAACCGTGCAAAAGGACGGCACGCTGCCGCTTTTGGCCCCGATGAGCGAGGTCGCGGGGCGGATGTCGATTCAAGTCGGCGCGAATTATCTGCAAAAACCGAACGGCGGGCTGGGCGTGCTGCTCGGCGGCGTCGCGGGAGTTTTGCCCGCCAAGGTCGTGATTGTCGGCGGCGGCACAGTCGGCACCAACGCCGCGAAAATTGCCCTCGGGCTGGGTGCGGACGTAACCATTCTGGATATCAGCCTGCCGCGTCTGCGCTATCTCGACGACATTTTCGGCGGACGGCTGAAGACGCTGGTCTACAATGCCTATAATGCGGCGCAGACGGTGAAAGACGCCGATCTGCTGGTCGGAGCCGTTTTGGTTCCGGGCAAGAGCGCGCCGAAAATCGTAACTGCGGATATGGTCAAGACCATGAAAAAGGGCTCGGTCATCGTCGACGTCGCCATCGATCAGGGCGGCTCGATCGAGACCATCGATCATGCGACGACCCACGACAATCCCACTTATGAAAAGTTCGGCGTGATTCATTATTCGGTGGCTAATATGCCGGGCGCGGTACCCCGTACCTCGACGTTGGCACTCGAATCGGCGACGATGCCGTATCTGGTCAATCTCGCGAACAAGGGTGTCTCCCGTGCGCTGCTCGAAGATGAAGGCCTGATGAAGGGTCTGAACACCGCGAAGGGCTATATGACCTGCCAAAACGCGGCGGACAGTTTGGGACTGGAATACAGAGACCCGAAAACATTGATTGCAACTTTATAAGAGAAACAATCGGAACCCGGCAGTCATCATCTCGATGACTGCCGGGTTTTATATTTTTAAAAAGTTTCGCGGTTTTTATATCATTTAATACTTTATTTAATATTGTGATTTTTTGTTGAAAATATGATGACTGTATATTGAAAATATTCGAAAATTGTATTTACAAATATTTTGATCTTTCATATAATAAAAATAGATATAGAGAAAATAAAACAAAAAAGAATAGAAAGGTGATTTTTATGAAGAAAACCAAGTTTCTGTTGATTGCCGCGATGCTGCTATGTATGGTGATTATGTTCAACTCCGTATTCGCATCGCTGTCAGTCTCACTCCCAACGGGTTCTATTCCGTCGATTCTTTCATTGTCTTCAACGCCGTCGATGATCTCCTTTCCGTCGTTGACTTCCTCTTTATCAAGCACATCATCTTCCCCGTCTATTGTCATTCCTTCGACTTCATTTGTTTCATTATCGACGGCGCCTTCCGTTCCGTCGATGATCTCTTTACCGTCGTTTACAACTTCGTCATCTGTCACGACATCGGCCACCTCATCCGCGGATACAGCGGGTTCATCAGCGCCGGTTTCTTCGCAAAGCTCAGCGGCGGAATCCGTTACGGTTTCTTCGGGGACATCTTCAGCTTCGTCCGCAATAACCTCGGCAGTGTCTTCTATTTCGTCTTCCGCCACTGTCTCCACACAGTCGACAGATGTGATTTCATCTGAAGCCGCGGCATTACCGGAAGCAGTCGCTGATGCTTCATCAACGGAAGCAACAGGCACACAATCGGCCGATGCCGCAATTTTTTCCGATGAAGCGAGTGCTGCCGTTGTACAAGATGAAAACGCCGTTTCCGGTGGCTTTACGGAGATGATTCAACAAAACGCAGTGTACATTATAATTGGATTTCTGTTGATTATCATTGCTCTTGTGGTCGTTATTTTGACCAGCAAGAGCAAGAAAAAGCAATGATTTAAGTTGCAACGCCATTTCGAGGGAATCCAAACACGCAAAAAACTATTTGTTGTTTCAGGGAAAATATCCACAATATTCGAAAGGAGCGGTGCGTTAGAGCAAAACGGATTACTGTGATTGACTGAGAGGTAAGTGCGCGTAATGGCACTTCCCGATGTTCGGCATCTTTGGCGGCGAAACAGAGTTTGATCTTTTCATAGACGTTTCTTTGATGAACGGCAGAGCAGAAAATTTTAAAAAGCGGCGGCAATTACCCAACCGGTGACTGCCGCCGCTTTTATTATGCAATTTGTGTTATGCTCTTTATTGTTTATATAAATCTTCGAGGATGGCGACGCATTTGTCGATACCGATGACACCGCTGTTGAGCGTAATGTGATAGTTTTGCGCCATGCCCCAATCCCTGCCGGTGAACTGTTTATAATAGACACTGCGCCGCGCGTCTTTATCACTGATGCGTTTTTCCGGCGTATTTTCAGACTGGCCGTAGAGCCGGACGATACGCTCCGCGCGATAAGCCATATCCGCATGAATGAAGACGTGAAGACAGTCGCTGCGGTCTTTGAGAATGTAATCCGCGCATCTGCCGACAATCACGCACGGCTCTTTTTCGGCGATCTGTTGTATCACGTCCCGTTGGATGCACCAAAGAAAATCGTCCGCAGAGAGGCCGTTCATGACGCCGGGCGTGCCGGTTTGACCGAAGAAGGATTCGAATTTACTCTTGGATTGTGCATATTCTCCGTGTTCTTCGATGAAATTCTGCGCGAAACCGGTTTCAAGCGAGACCTGTTTTACAAGCTCTTTATCGTAATATTTGATTCCAAGATTTTCGGCAAGCGCCTTGGCGATGCTCCTGCCGCCGCTTCCGAATTCGCGGCTGATCGTGATAATTTGTTTAGACATTTAGGCTTCCTCCATATCATAATTTTCAACAGCGGTGGTTTCAGGCTTCTTATGAAGGGATTTGTAAGTTGCAATGATAATGATCACAGATACGACGAAGGTGAGGATGTCCGAGACCGGCATGGAATAGAGAACGCCGTCCAGTCCGAAGAACAGCGGGAGCAGCAGTGCCAGTCCCACACCGAACACAATTTCACGGATCATCGAGAGCATCGTGGAAGCAAAGGCCTTGCCGACCGACTGCAGGAAAATAAATGTCGCTTTGTTCACACAGGCGAAGATCATCATGCAGAGGTAAATGCGGAAGGAACGGACGGCAAATTCGGTATAAAAGACACTCTCGTTCGCCGCGCCGAAAATCATAATCAGCTGCGTGGGCAGCAGTTCGACAATCAGCAGGGCAATGGCGCCGACAGAGGCCTCGGCAATCAGCAATCGCGTAAACAGCGCCTTGACGCGGTCAGTGCGCTGCGCGCCCATGTTATAACCGACGACCGGTATGCACCCCGCCGCCATGCCGATGACAATCGAGATGACGATCTGGAAGAATTTCATGACGATACCTAACACCGCCATCGGGATTTGAGCGTATTGTTCCTGACCGAAGATCGGATCAAGTGCGCCGTATTTAAGAATCATATTCTGAATGGCTGCCATCGCTGCGACCAGTGAGATCTGCGAGAGAAAACTTGTCAGTCCCAGCGAGAGAAAGCGGCCGATGACTTTTTTCTGCAGGTTGAAACTGCTTCTTTGGAGCTTGACCGCTTTCATGTGCAGCAGATACCAAATGGCCATAATCGCCGTAATAATCTGTCCGATCACGGTTGCGACTGCGGCGCCCATCATGCCCCATTTGAAAGCAAAGATGAAGATCGGGTCGAGGATGATATTTGCAACCGCTCCGGCTAATGTCGAGAACATCGCGAATTTCGGGCTGCCGTCTGAGCGTATGATCGGATTCATGGCCTGCCCGAACATATAGAACGGAATTCCAAGTGAGATCCAGAAGAAGTACTCTTTTGACAGTGAAAACGTCTCGGCGTTGACTCTGCCGCCGAACATGGTCAGAATCTGGTTTTGAAAGATCAGATAGACCGCCGTGAGTATCAAGCTGCCCGCGACAGTGAGCACCACCGCGTTTCCAACGCCGTGATGCGCTTTTTCGTTTTCCTTTGCGCCAAGGCAGATGCTAACGAATGAGCAGCAGCCGTCTCCGATCATTACCGCGATGGCGAGCGCGATAATGGTCATCGGGAAGACGACGGTGTTGGCCGCGTTGCCGAATGAGCCCAGATAATCCGCATTTGCAATGAAAATCTGGTCGACGATATTATACAGCGCCGCGACGAGCAGCGAAATGATACAGGGGACGGCGTATTTTCGCATGAGTTTTCCGACGCTTTCGGTTTCGAGGAAATTGTTTGAGGGTAATTGCTGCATTTTATATCTACTCCGTTTTTGATTTCGGGCAACAAAAAAATGCGCAAATCCAATCTGGATTTACGCATTTCGCTACTCGATGTGTAAACTTATTGTACACTAAAATTTCAAAAATGTCAACCCGGGCGGTTTTTATTTTTCAATCGAATCGGGTTTCCCAGTGTTCGCTGTCTTTGGCTTCAAAGCAGAGTTTGATCTGTTCATAGGTGTTTTTCTCGGTGAACAATTCGGGCAGGG
>Ga0116162_10000407_pt1 | contig 30989 bp, 32 predicted proteins | sample AD_UKC105_MetaG_FD_89875 | JGI IMG/M metagenome (GOLD analysis project Ga0116162, IMG submission 89875) | Active sludge microbial communities of municipal wastewater-treating anaerobic digesters from Hong Kong - AD_UKC105_MetaG | ecosystem: Engineered > Bioreactor > Anaerobic > Digestate...
ATAGAAGACAAACTGGAAAAGATGATCCAACAGAATTCAACCCGGGTTGATTTCGCTCAAAAGCTCCAGGAGATCATCGACGATTATAATGCCGGTGGATCATCAAATGAGAACTTTTTCGACGAACTGGTGAAGTTCACAGAGTCGCTGAAGGACGAAGAAGAAAGACATATCCGGGAAGGTCTTACCGAAGATGAACTTGAGCTCTTCGATATCCTCAAGAAAGAAAAGATGACCAAAGCCGAGGAGAAGAAGGTCAAACTTGCGGCAAAGGCGCTTCTCCATAGGTTGATCGAAGAACATCCGCATGTTCTCATCCAGGATTGGTTTAAGGACACGCAGAGCCAAGCAAGGGTAAGAACTGCGATTGAAGAAGTACTCGATAAAACGTTGCCGGACACTTATCAAAAGAATTTATTCCAGGACAAATGTACCACTGTTTATAATCTGATCTACGAATATGCATCCAAAGGGGTGAAATGGGCGGCATAAAGAATCACTACAGTTAAAGGAGAATAAATGGTTACTGGAAAGCTTGGTAAACTTGAAAAAGTCGACCTCCGTGAATACTGGAAACATGAGGCATTGGATTTCACCAAATGGTTGTCAGAGACTGAAAACATAGAACTCCTTGCTGATGAGATAGGTATTGGAATTCAGATAACACAGACTGAGGCCAGTGTAGGAAAGTTCAATGTAGATATTCTAGCTGAGGAGGAAAATACAGGTAAGACGATTATCATCGAGAATCAGCTAGAGAAAACAGACCATGGCCATCTAGGTCAACTGATAACATATGCTGCTGGATTGGAAGCTGAGTTCGTCATTTGGATCGTGCGTGATGCGAGAGAAGAACATCAGCAAGCTGTGGACTGGTTGAATGAGCACACTGATGAACAGATAAATTTCTTTATAGTCATTGTAGAGTTGTGGAAGATTGGTGATTCACCTCCTGCACCAAAATTTACCGTAATATCAAGACCCAATGAATGGAAACGTTCTGTACGAACAAGCGCACATGAAGGTGCTCTAACTGACACGAAGACCAAACAATTAGAGTTCTGGCAACTATTCAAAGACTACACAGCAGCCAAAATACCAACTTTGAAGCTTCGGACACCAAGACCTCAACACTGGTTTGATGTCTCTATAGGTCGATCAGATTGTCATATTACTCTTATAGTAGATTCACAAGATAATAAGGTCCGATGTGAGCTATATATTCCTGATTCAAAAGAACTCTATAAAACTTTTCTTGAAAACAAGGACAAGATAGAAAAAGAGCTTGGCATTCCGGAGCATTTTGAATGGCAGGAGCTTCCTGGTAGGAAGGCAAGCCGTATAGCGGCCATGCATGATTTCAAATTCTCAAACTCTGACACATGGGAACCGGCATTTGTTTGGTTGGCAGATACAACAGTAAGATTCAAAAGGGTGTTTGCTAAGGCTTGGAGCTGATCAAGAGAATATTATTTGTGTAAGAAAATTCGTTCAGAGACGAGTACTTCTATTATCGACTCCGAGCACATTTATTTTTGTTGATAACTCTCGGCATCTCATCCCACGTCCTCCCCTCCAGGACCCTTTCCGCTGCCTTCTTGCGGACACCGCCCCACTGTTTGAAGAAGAACGGCACACCTGACCGTATACATTGTTCCCTGATGTCTATCACCCATTCCTCTTTCATCTCCCTTGCCCCGGGTCCCGACTCGCCTTCCACAATCTCCCAACCGATACCGTGCAAATTTATATAGCCAATCTTTAGGCTTAACCTAGATGATTCTTTAAGATTATATCCAGTCTGCACGATAGTACAGAACATGTCGACAACTCATGGAACTGCAGGAAAAACCACCTGGGAGATGGCTCAAAAGCGCTATGTTAAAGTAACAATCTATGCCGGTATTCTTTTCCTGATAGCCATCGTGTGGTTTCTCAATTTCAACTTCATAATCAAACTTGGATTGCCGGCTGTAGTTATCTTTGGTGTTGTCATAAAACTGGTTACTGATCGAATAGAGAAACAGGGCCTTTTCATAAAGAAGAGGGCAAAGGATGCTGTCCGCGGAGCCCGTGCCGAGGAAGTAATCGCAGAAAAGCTTACCAACCTCCCTGACGAGTATCATGTCTTCAATGACATTGCTTTCGATAGGTTCAATATTGATCATGTGGTAGTAGGTCCTGGCGGCATCTTCCTTGTGGAGACAAAAAGTCATAAGGGGAACATCACTGCCAAGGACGAAACTCTTCTCTTGGATGGTAAGCAACCATCAAAGAGCTTTCTGAACCAGACATGGAGCCAAACCTTTCAATTGAGGGATTACCTCAAGAAGCACACATCAAGGGATTGGAAAGTAAAGCCTATACTCTGCTTCACCCGTGCATTTGTGAGTGTCCGAGAACCGGTTAAAGGGATAGCTGTGGTAAACGGAAAGTATCTTGCAACATATCTCTCAAGACAGCGACAGAGCCTTTCCACAGAAGAGCTTCAGCTCATCACCAGGATTTTGCAGTCTCGACAGGTTTAGCAATCGGCAGGCATGTGTAGTTCGCGCGGGGGATGTTAACCTTTCCGACTATGCAGCACAGCTTGCTGATATTGTACTAAAGAGTGAGCTCGCGACCCCTCACCCTGCTATACTCCGCCAACATCTGCTCAACATCGGATGCTGCATCACGTGCCAGATTAACAGGGACATGGGGCTTGACCTCATTCACCCTCACTGCGCACTGTTCACTATCGAGTATCCCTTCTTCTTTACATACATACAGCGCAGTGGAAAGTCGTTCCAGTGCAGCAACGCCCTTTGCGGCCAGTTTGCCTGATATGAACTCGAGATCGCTGTCATACTCACGGATCGCCTCATGGCATTGCTGATAAAACCGGTTCCCCATATCTGAAAGCGACAGGTTCGGGCCATAAGGATAAGGGTTTATCTCAATGGTAAGATACCCGTCCGCTCTCAGCTCAGTAATCTCATCCCTTAAATCGAAGGAGAACGGACCATGCTTGTACAGGATGAAATCATAATCCACAGGAGTATCAGTAACTTTCTGGAGGGCGAACATGGCCTTCTGGATATGGGTTTCCCCGCACCAGCTGCCTTTGTCGCGAAGGGCTTTGATCAGACTAAGCAAAATAACTCTGCGTCTGAATTGATCCATGGTTTACCTTCCTTCCCCTGGATTGATAATACCACTTCGTTCACTATTAAGCCACTGCGATGCTTCACGTTCGAGGTCTCTGTGGATGAAAACATATTCTGTCTTCACTACAGGGATCTGGTTCAGTACCTGGGATAATGACCGTGATGATTCAACCCTCAGGTCTTTCATCAGAACAGGGAAATCAATGGACTCACCCTTCTGTGACGGATTATCGAACCGTATGTTCTCAGTGCCATATTTTTTCTCAGCAGCTTCTTTTATCAACACTGCTGACTGCTGGTTCTTTTCATAATCAGTTGGATTGCGTTCATAGAGCCTCTTGAAATGATGTCTCTTAATTATCCGCTCAGCATGAACCGATCCCGGCATGCCTCCGACAAGCCCTGTCTTCCTGAGATCGACAAGGATCTCATGGTCGGTCATGGACAGGTGCCTTTCAATGGTTGTTGGGAACCTCCCTCCGGGAAGCATCTCGGCAAGGTATTCCTTCAGGTGCATGTCATAGATTCTCCGGACAGGGTGGAAATATACCTGAGAATACATGAAGTACCTTGCCAGCAGGAGGGCTTCAGCCGACTGGAGACCTCCTGCCTCAACCCCAAGGGTAGGTTCCAGAGACTTATCCTGCTCACCCCCTGAGGGTGGTGGTGTGAGTATGCGCATGGTGTCTATCAACCGGTAATGGTCGAACCTGCCATATGCCACACCGATATGATATGAGTCCCTTAACAGATAATCCATTCTGTCCACCCCGAATGCATCACCCACGATGATCTCTGAGAGAATGGTCTCCCAGTCATTGAAGAGAAGATCAGGGGCCTTTCTTTTCCCAACAGCGAGCTTGGCAATATCCTCTGCTCTGAGTGGAGGTGTCATATTCTTCCAGATCTGCTGCATCTCCTCGCTCATGATGATCACTCTGGACAACCTTTCATGGTCCCAACCATCCGGCAGAAGCTCCTTCTCTGCTGCGTGGGAGAATGGGAGGTGGCCTATGTCATGACATAACGCGGCCATCCGTAGTGCTTTTCTCCAATAAGCCTTTTCTTCATCCTTGTTCAGTTGAGGAAACAGATCTCTCAACTCGGGCAGAAGGTGATTTGAGTGAGTGACAATATCAAACACCCTCCCTGCAAGTTCCATAACCCCGAGCGAGTGCTCGAACCTCTTGTGGGATGCACCTGGGTACACAAGATAGGTGAGTGCCAGCTGATGAACACATCTCAACCGTTGAAAAGGCCGTGAATCAAGAACTGCTCGCTCCTGATCATCCAGCTTTATAAAGGTGTGGATCGGATCCCTGATTTCATGAAAGATCTTGCCCAATAAAACCTCCATCATTTCATAAGAACTCTCATAGAGCCATTCCAAAGAAGAACTTAAGTATATAAATCATAGTATTCCATGTACAGCAAGGGCAATAAAGAACCACGACCTTTGTGGGTCGTGGTTCCGGATGGATCGTTCGGTTGTGGTTGGGGAGGTGCCTTACCTGTGTGCCTCCCTGCGGGGAGCCCGGGCCTCGTGCCCGGAGAACCGGGCGGTGATGGCCAGGAACGCCGCGATGCCGGTTGCTATGAATAGGAGTGTCATGGCTAAGCCCTCCGTGCCTTTCTCTCGATGACGACCTCTTCGATGAACCCCTTGAAGCCCAGGGCGATACCTGCGATGAGCCCCACCAGGGTGAAGTTGGGGGCCATGCCGAAGATCCTGTCCAGATACATGCCGCCGTAGAGGCCGAGGAAGGTCATGGTCACGAGCACCAGGCTGTAGCCGCTGATCCTGCAGAGCCTGTTCTTCACTTCGCGGGTGACGGTCTGACTGTTCGTGCGTTTCATGGCCTTGCCTCCCTTCAGGGGTTCGATCCCTTTCCTTATCCTAGAAGAGGTTCATGAGGAGCTGACGGGCCGGAGCCGTGTTGATGCCCACCAGTGCCACCACCAGGACGTACACTGCCACCGCTTCGGCCGGGTTGAGGCCGAGGACCCTGTGGGTGAACCTGATGCCGATACCGATCATGAACAGTGCGCCTAGAACGATCCATAATGTCATCATTGTCTTGCCCTCCTGGGGTTTGTTTTTTTCTTTCTGCCCTCTATAAGGCAAGGGGCGTGCCAGGTCGGGCATCATCATAACCTATTGAAATTATGGAGACTGATAAAAAACAGAGACCACGTCCTGTGACAATCTGTCACTTCTGAAGGATTGAGAGGCCCTCGACAGTACAATCTGGCAAACCGATACCCCCTGGAGCAGAGGGTAGTGACAGAATGGCAAAGGCGGGGCTTACCCGAGGCTGTCGAACCGGACCAGGTTCTTTCCGATCTCCCCATCGTAGCGGGCCTCGCCGGTCATTCCCACCAGCTCCGCCTCTTCCATGCTGAGGAGTTCCTCAGGCCCGGCATCGATGTCCGCCAGGGCCCTGCGGCCGTCCGGGAGCCTGCCCACCACGGTCCCCTTCACCGGGGCGCCGCCGCTGTCGTGCCGGATGACGTAGGCCTCCACCGTGAGCGGGCCAGCAGCCCTCTCCATGGGTGCGGGCAGCGCCCTTGCGTCGATGGAGCGCTGCAGGGCTGAGTCGTCCCGGTCCGACCAGGGGCGCGCCGGGGGCGTCCCGCCGTAGACGCCCACGGAGTGCTTGGTCAGGTACCAGCCGTTGGCCGTGACCATGGCGTTGAGCGAGCGGTCCTGCCGGATGAGGTCCACAACGGTGGCGATGGCGTGCATGGAGTAGTTGTTCCCCGGCCCGCCGAAGAAGGGCAGACCGCCGGTGACGCTGAGCGTGCGCGGGTCGTCGGCGCCGATGCCGACCTCCCTGCGGGCGATCTCGAAGGCCGAGGGAAAGCAGCTGTACAGGTCGAACGCGCCGATGGCCTCCAGGCCCATCCCGGCCTGTTCCAGGGCGAGGCGCGAGGCGTGGCGGATGGCGGGGGACTCGTGGAGGCACGGCCTTCGGGTGACGTTCCAGATGTCGTTGAGGTCGGCTCCGCCCGAGGGGTAGACCCACTGCCCGGCGTCGATGCCCAGGGACCGGGCGTGCTCCTCCGTGGTCAGGACGATCGCTGCGGACTGATCCACGTTGATGTTGGCGTTCATGCACTTGGTGTAGGGGAAGCCGATGTACCGGTTGTCCGGCCCGGGCGTGGCGATCTCCGCGGCGCTCAGGGGCCGCCGCGACCAGGCGAAGGGATTGCGGGACGCCACGAGGGAGAGGCGCTCGAAGGCGCGCCCCATGAAGGCCCGGTGCTCGGATGGCGACATTCCCGATGCCGCCCTGAGCGAGGTCTCGAACAGGGGGTACACGAACGACGGCAGGAACAGGTCGTAGGCCGCCTCCAGGTCATCGATCCCGCTGGCGTTCTCCCCGTCGGTCCGCCCGGGAGGCTCGCTGGCCGGCCAGTCCAGCACGATGGCCCCTTTCATGGCCCTGCGGAGCGAGTAGATGGCCTCGGCCCCGGTCATGAGCACGGCACTGCACCTGCCCGCGGCCAAGTCCCGGGCCGCCCTGTTCACGACGAGCTGCGGGGTGTTGCCCCCCACGGGGAGGTAGGAGGACTTCTCCGGCCGGATGCCGACCCTCTCCGCGAGCATGCCCGGCGCATCCCGGTAGGGCCATTGGAAGAGGTTGATCACGTAGAGGCGGTCGACGAGGTTCCTGAGCCCCGGTGCCCCCGCATCGCCCAGGGCGTCGAGGCACGCACGCTCCATGAGGCCCAGCGGGTCCAGGGGCTTCTCGGTGCCCCGGGGCTGGGTGAACTGGGCCGCGCCCACGATGACCGGGGAAGGCGACGTCTTCATGAGGTCCGATGCTCTCCGGATGTCATGGCCCCAGTATACGTCGTTCAAGCCCCGCTGGGAAGGTCCAATGTGGACCGTATGTCCTTCCCTCGGGCCCCCGGATCGGGTATATTACAGCGGTATTCAGTGCGATTTCTGTCGTGAAGGGGGTGGCACCATGGAACTCGAAACCGTTGTGCTCGAGCAGTCCGAAGGCATTGCATTCATCCGCATGAACCGGCCGAAAGAGATGAACACGCTCAACTTCCAGCTCACCAGGGACCTCGTCAGGGCCCTGGAGACCTGCTGGGACGATGACGCCGCCAAGGTGGTGGTCGTCACCGGCTCCGGCAAGGCCTTCTGCGCGGGCGGCGACGTTGCGGCCTTCCGGAGCGCAACCGACATCGGCGACGCCACCCGGCAGATGACCAAGGACTTCGACCCCCTCGTCTCGGGCGTCCGCCGCATGGCCAAGCCGATCATCGCCATGGTCAACGGCGTCTGCATGGGGGCGGGCCTGTCCCTGGCGGCCGCCTGCGACCTGCGGATCTGCGCGGCCTCTGCCGCGTTCCGCCAGGCCTACACCTCGGTGGGACTCACGCCCGACGGCGCCTGGAGCCTGCACGTGCCCCTGCTCATCGGCTTCGGCAGAGCCTCCGAGCTCATCCTTACCGACCCGGTCCTCGATGCGAAGAAGGCCTTCGAGATCGGCCTGGTCACCGAGGTGGTCGACGACGCGGAGCTGGAGGACGTCACCAGGAAGAGGGCGCAGCGCCTGGCATCGGGGCCGCTGAAGGCCTTCGCCGTCGCCAAGGACAACCTCAACCGGGCCATGCTCGGAGTCCTGGAGAACCAGCTCGAGCAGGAGCGCCTGGGCATCATGCACGCGGCCAGGACCGCCGACGCCCGGGAGGGCATCGCCGCGATCCTGGAGAAGCGCAGGCCGGTGTTCAGGGGGGAGTGAGGCTTTTCTCGTCTTGGCGGGTTGTGTACTCCCCTTCTCGTGAATGAAAAATTATGCCTGTATTGATATTTGTAACGCTATGCGTTACACTTTTAGGAGGGTTCGTTGAGTGATACGGTCATTTAGGCACAAGGGGCTGGAAAGGTTTTATCTCACAGGTGAGAAGAAAGGCATCATTCCGGATCATGCACAGAGGCTGGCCAGGATTCTCGACCGTCTTGATGCATCCATGAACCCATCGGACATGGATTTGCCTGGATATAGGCTGCACGAACTCAAGGGAAAGGAGCAGGGCACATGGTCTGTATGGGTCAACGGAAACTGGAGGGTGACGTTCAGGTTTGAGGGGAATGATGCCGTGATCGTGGATTATCGCGATTACCATTAGGACAAGGAGTGTAGGACATGAACATAAAGAGAAGACCTACCCACCCCGGCGAGGTTTTACGTGAAGATGTGATCAAACCTCTGGGATTGACCGTTACTGAGGCAGCAAAGAGATTGGGCGTAACGAGAAAAACGCTTTCCACACTGCTCAACTGCAAAGCGGCGCTCAGCCCTGACATGGCCCTCAGGATCGCACAGGCAACGGATACTTCCCCGGAGAGTTGGCTCTATATGCAGGCAAAGCTTGATCTGTGGCATGCGTCACGGTCTCACCGCAAGGTTGTGGCCTTCAATGGGGCAGAGGCTGCCTGAACATACCAAGAAAGGTTCTCATCGAATCATATCCAAAAGGTCTGCAAATGCCACTACGCCCTCCCGCAGGCACGCGGGCGGCCAGATGGTGAGGTCGATGAGCGTGGACGGCCTGCCGCCCGGCGTCCGGGGGCCTTCCAGCACGGCATCGATGTCCAGTCCCTGGCGCTTGACCTCGTCCGCCGTGCGTGCCGGGGGTTCGCCGGTGCGGTTGGCCGAGGTGGAGGTGATGGGGCCCACCAGGCGCACAAGGGCCGTGGCAAGGGCGTCGGGCGAGATGCGCAGGGCGACCTTTCCCTCCGGGGCCAGGAGCGGGTCAGGCCCCTGCACCGCCTCGAGGAGCACGCTCACCGGGCCGGGCCAGACCTTTTCCAGGAACTCCCTCTGCCGCCCGTCGATGGTGGCGATGGCGGCTGCCATGGCCATGTCCGCCACCAGCACGATCATGCCCCTGGCCGCGTCCCTGCCCTTGGCAGCCACGATGCGGCCCAGGCCTGCACGGTCGTGGATGAGTGCGCCCAGGCCGTAGAAGGTCTCGGTGGGGTAGGCCGCGACAGCGCCCGGCCGGGAGAGCAGGAGCGAGGCAACGGCAGTGACGTCGGGGGTGATGAGCATGCTCAGGTGTTCCTGATCCCGGCGTCCTCTTCGATCACTGTCCTGCGCATGTCTAAGCGGTACTGGTCGAGCTTCCGTGCGAGAGGCTCGCTGGCCAGGGCCAGGATCTCGACGGCCAGCAGGGCGGCGTTCTTCGCGCCCGCCTTGCCGATGCCCATGGTGGCCACCGGCACGCCCGGGGGCATCTGCACCATGGCCAGCAGCGCGTCCATGCCGTTCAGCGACGAGGAGGCGATGGGAACGGCGATGACGGGCAGCGTGGTGTGCGCCGCGATGAACCCTGCCAGGTGGGCGGCCATGCCTGCACCTGCGATGATCATGGAGTACCCGTCGTCCCTGGCCGCCTTCGCGAAGCTCATGACCTCATCCGGGGTGCGGTGCGCGGACATGATGCGCATCTCGTGCTGCAGGCCGAACTGCATCAGGACGGCTGCCGCCTCCTCCATGACGGGGAGGTCCGATTTGCTTCCCATGAGAATGGCTACCTTCATGACAACCTCGTCAGGGCCTTGTGCCCGATATCTGTTCTGTAGTGCATGCCGGCGAAGGAGATCTTCGACACCGCCTCGTAGGCCCTGCCGATGGCCGCCTTGAGGTTCTCCGCCGCGGCGGTCACGCCCAGGACCCTGCCGCCTGCGGTGACAAAGGATCCCTCCTGGAACCGGGTGCCTGCATGGAACACCTTGACCCCCTCCACGGTCTCCGCCGCGTCGATCCCGGTGATGGGCCTGCCTTTGACGATGGACCCCGGGTATCCGCCCGAGGCCAGGACCACGCACACGCTGGGGCCGGTCGACGAGTCGAGCCGGGCGTCCTTGATGCTGCCGCCTCCGGCCACCTCCAGCATGACCGGCACGATGTCGCTTTCGCACCGCATGAGCAGGGGCTGGGTCTCGGGGTCGCCCATGCGCACGTTGAACTCCAGGACCGAGGGACCGCCTTCGGCGATCATGAGCCCGGCGTAGATGACGCCCCGGTAGGTGATGCCCCGCTTCTTCAGGCCCCACACCAGGGGGTTCAGGACCCGGTCGATGACCATGCCTGCCATGGCGGCGTCCACGATGGGTGCCGGCGAGTAGGCACCCATGCCGCCGGTGTTGGGGCCCTGGTCGCCCTCGAAGACCCGCTTGTGGTCCTGGGACGAGGCGAAGGGGAGCACGTTCTCCCCGTCGCATACCGCGATGAAGGAGGCCTCTTCCCCGGCGAGGAGCTCCTCCACCACCACCAGGTCCCCGGCCGCGCCGAAGGACTTCTTCACCATGACCTCGTCGACGGCGGCATAGGCCTCTTCCTTGGTCGGGCAGACGAGCACGCCCTTGCCCGCGGCCAGGCCGTCGGCCTTGACCACCACGCCGCCGGGGGCCTCCCGGATGTAGCTCCTGGCTGCCTGGGCATCCGTGAAGGTCCGGTAGGCCGCGGTGGGGATGCCGCACTCCTGCATGACGTCCTTGGCAAAGGCCTTTGACCCTTCGAGCATGGCCGCCGCCTTCACCGGGCCGAACACGGCCAGGCCCTCGGCGGCGAAGGCATCGGCGATGCCCCCTGCCAGCGGCGCCTCGGGGCCCACCACGGTGAGGTCAAAGGCGTTGTCCTTGGCGAAGCGCAGCAGGCCCGCCACGTCGTCGGCGCCGATGTCGATGCACACGGCGTCCCGGGCGATGCCGCCGTTGCCCGGCGCGCAGAATACCTCGCCCACCAGGGGACTGGCGGCGATCTTCCAGCACAGCGCGTGCTCCCTGCCCCCGGAACCGACGACGAGGACCCTCATGGCGCCTCCCCTAGTGCCTGAAGTGGCGCATACCGGTGAAGATCATGGCCATGTCGTGCTCATCCGCGGCCTGGATGACCTCGGCGTCGCGCACCGACCCGCCGGGCTGCACGATGGCCGTCGCACCGGCCCTGGCCGCCTCGTCCACGCCGTCGCGGAAGGGGAAGAAGGCGTCGGAGGCGATCACGGTGCCCCTGGTGGACAGACCCGCGTTGCCCGCCTTGATGATGGCGAGCTTCGAAGAGTCCACCCTGCTCATCTGGCCCGCGCCCACGCCGACGAGCTGGTCTTTCGTGGCGTAGATGACCGCGTTGGACTTCACGTACTTGACGATCCTCCAGGCGAAGGTCAGGGCCTCCAGCTCGTCCGCGGTGGGCCCTCGCTTCGTGACCACCTGGGCTTTCGACAGGTCCACGGCGCCGAGGTCGCGCTCCTGCAGGAGCAGGCCGCCTGTGACCCGGCGCGAGGACATCAGCGGCTTCTTAGCCGCAGGGCCGCCGGCGATGCCCGGCACCTTGAGGAGCCGCACGTTCTTCTTCGCCTCCAGGATGGCCAGGGCCTCGGGGGTGTAGTCGGGCGCCACCACCACCTCGGTGAAGATCTCGCCGATGGCGCGCGCCGTGTCCGCGTCCACGGTGCGGTTGAGCCCCACGATGCCGCCGAAGGCACTCGTGGTGTCCACGGCCAGGGCCTTCCGGTATGCCTCGGCCAGGGAGCCGTCGGACTGGGCAGCGCCGCAGGGGTTGGAGTGCTTGAGGATCACGCAGGCGGGCCTGTTGAACTCCATGATGAGGTCCAGGGCCGCATCCGCGTCCATAATGTTGTTGTAGGAGAGTTCCTTGCCCCAGAGCTGATCGGCCGTGGCGATGGCGGGCTGGTCGATGACGGGCTCGACGTAGAATGCGGCCTTCTGGTGGGGGTTTTCGCCATATCGCATGGTCTGCCTGCGCTGGTACTGGACCGTGTAGGTGAGCGGGAACTCTCCGTCGGCCACGTCGATGCCCTGGAGGTAGTTGGAAATGGCCGCGTCGTAGCGGGCGGTCAGCGAGAAGGCGTCCCGGGCGAGCTCGAAGTTGGTCTTCTCGCTCACCGAGCCTCCGGTTGCCTTCATCTCTTCGATGATCCTCGGGTACTGGGCAGGATCGGTCACCACGGACACGTACCGGTTGTTCTTGGAGGCGGCCCTCACCATGGCGGGCCCGCCGATGTCGATGTTCTCGATGGCCTCTTCCAGGGATGCCCCCCTGGCGATGGTCTCCTCGAAGCGGTAGAGGTTGACGATGAGCATGTCGATGGGCCTGATGCCGTGCTTTTTCATGGCCTCGACATGATCTTTGTTGTCGCGGATGGCGAGCATGCCGCCGTGGACCAGGGGATGCAGGGTCTTGAGCCTGCCGTCCATCATCTCGGGAAAGCCGGTGAACTCGGAGATGTCGATGACCTTGATGCCTGCGTCCTTCAGAGCCTTTGCCGTGCCGCCGGTGGAGATGATCTCCACCCCGAACGCGGCGAGCTCGCGGACAAAATCCGTGACGCCCTTCTTGTCCGTGACGCTCACCAGGGCCCGTGTGATCTTCGCCATGTGAACTCCTTTCTGTGGGAATATGAATGTATGAGGAAGGTGTGCAGCGGACTAATTGTTATGTGCCCCTTTAAAACCTGCCCCTTGAATGTAATACCATGTGAGAAGCGGCACCATGCGCTTGTAGAGCCCGGTGTCCAGATACCCGATGTGCTCCATGTGATAGCGCACCTCGTCGCCCGAGATCTCGCCCGACATCATGCCGTTGCGAAGGCGCATGATCCGGTTGTGTAGGCTGCTGCGGGCCATGGCATCGCCCACGTGAGCGACCACGTACCGATTCATCTCGGCGAACAGGCTCTCCATGTCCATGAGCCCGGGCGTGCAGTTGTGTTCGCTCTCGAGCTCGTCGATGAGCGAGATCAGGAACGACCGGGCATCCTCGAGGCCGATCCGGAAGGTCTCCTCCTCGAGGAGCTCGTCGAAGTCGTCGAAGAAGGGGGTGCTGAACTCTATCCCGTGGAACTCCCGCACATAGGTGTGGTCCTTGCCGAGGATCCTGCCCAGGATGTCGGTGGCCCGGTCCTTCCACTGCAGGGACGAGTCCTGCTCGATGCTCTCGTCCAGGAGATCCTCCACATCGCCCACCAGGTCCCTGATGAGCACGATGTAGTTCTTGATGGCACTTCTGCTTCTCATGGCGGGTATAATATACAGCAAGACCTTTCATGGTCAAGCCTGTTCATGGCAGGGCCTTTGTGGTATCATGGCCACCCATGCAGGAGAGCAGGATAGTCGGGATCCTCCGCGATGAACAGGCCCTCAGGGACTACATCCGCAGCACACTTGCCGCCCATCGGAGGCGCATCATCCCCCGGGAGGACCTCAAGGAGTCGGCCGTGCTGGTCCCCCTGTGCTGGAAGGACGGCGAACCCCAGGTGGTGGTGACCAAGCGGTCCATGGATGTGGAGCACCACAAGGGTGAGATCTCGTTCCCCGGGGGCAGGGTGGAATCGAGCGACAACGGCCTCGTGAACACTGCCCTGCGGGAGGCCGAGGAGGAGATCGGGCTCTGCCCCTCCGACGTGGATGTCCTCGGCCTGCTGGACGACCATGTCTCCATCGTGGGGTACCACATCACCCCCGTGGTAGGCGCTATCCCCTTCCCCTATGACTTCCGCATCAACAGTGAATCCGAGAGCCTGCTCATGGTTTCCCTGCGGCAGGCGTTCAGGGAGGATGCCTGGATGGCCGAACGGTCGTTCTTCCGGGGCAAAGGCATCAACATCTACTTCCTCGAGATCGACGGCGGGGTGGTCTGGGGTGCCACCGCCCGCATGCTCAAGCACTTCGTTGACCTCCTGGCGGGGCAGCCCATCCCGTTCGGCGCCGTATCCGACTCCGCCAGGGTCTGGGTGAAGAACATCCTCGACTCCCAGGGTGGGTACAAGAAGTTCAGGTAGATAACATTGGGAGATGATCTGCAGCGCTACCGCGCTGGCCTCTGGGTTTCATACATCTCGGAAAAAGACCCGAGATGTATGAAACCCAGAGGTCGATAAAAACTCCTCTCCTAATAGATTAAGGTATCCCGTCCCGTGCCGATACGTTACAACAGGGAGAAAAGCTGGGGTATTCGACAGACCGGACTCCGAGGCGGACCAACCAAACAAAGAGAAAGGTCATCCTTTCACTAGAGCGTTCCGCCGGGCTGTGTCACCGGTACCTCCGGCGTCTCCTTTTTCTTTTGTTCCCAGGTTCCTCTGCTCACCTTATCAGATTAGGATTTTTTCCTCGACCTCCCCTCGACCGACGAGTCTCCGGTACTCGGATTTTACTTGCCAGCGCCGAAGGCGCTGCAGAACCCCTCTCCCCTTCTCCGGATGCCTTGGACACCACCTTCCCTATGTCCACCCGAACGGCTTTCCCGTCAGCAGCTCGTAGGCGGCGATGTACTTCTCCGAGGTCTTGCGGATGATCTCATCGGGCAGCTGGGGACCGGGAGCGGTCTTTCCCCAGTCCAGGGTTTCCAGGTAGTCGCGCACGAACTGCTTGTCGAAGCTCGGCTGGGCACCTCCGGGACAGTACCTGTCCAAGGGCCAGAAACGGGAGGAGTCGGGGGTCAGGGCCTCGTCGATCCAGATGAGCTCCCCATCCAGAAGGCCGAACTCGAACTTGGTGTCCGCGATGATGATGCCTTTCTTCAAGGCATGAGCCGCCGCCATCTGGTAGATTTTGAGAGAAAGGTCCATGACCCTGTTGATGAGCTCGTGACCCACCAGGTCACCGGCGGTCCTGATGTCGATGTTAAGGTCGTGATGCCCGATCTCGGCCTTGGTGGAGGGGGTGAAGATGGGCTCGGGAAGGCGGTCGGACTCCTTCAGACCTTCAGGAAGCTTCACCCCGGAGACCGCGCCCGATGCCCGGTACTCCTTCCACCCGGAGCCGGAGATGTATCCCCTGACGATGCACTCCACAGGCAGCGGCTTCGTCTTCCGTACGAGCATGGATCTTCCGGCCAGGCGGGCATTGCCCCGGAAGGGCTCGGGGTAGTCGTTCACATCGGAGGAGACCACGTGGTTCCTGATGAGGGAGGTGCCCTTGCCGAACCAGAACAGGGAGAGCTGGTTCAGGACATGGCCTTTGGCCGGGATCGGGTCGGGAAGGACCACGTCGAAGGCCGAGAGACGGTCGGTGGTGACCAGGACGAGGTGGTCAGGTCCCGCATCGAAGATCTCCCTGACCTTGCCGCTGTTCACCTTTTTCCCCTGTGCCACGTCGATGTCGTAGATGGTGTCCATGCTCTCCCCCAGCAGTGAGAAATAAGCAGCTAACATGCCAAAAAACTGTTGAAAAAGTCAAGAGGCTGTTATAGAGTGGGGAGCCTTTGAGAGGTGATGCGGTGCGGTTTTCCGGTGTTCCCGTCCTTTCCTGCAGGCTGTCTCGGCGTATGCCGATGCCGATGATCATGGACCCGGGAACATGGGCCTTGAGTTTTACCGCTCACCTGCATTAAGACAAGAGGGGAAAACAGGTGGCGAGGCGGTGATGTCGGATAAGGCTGATCCTTTCATGCCCGAGGTCAGGGGCAAGCTGGTCTATTCGTGCATCGGGTGCGGACAACGGTATGACATCTTCGACTTCATCTATACCTGCCCTGCCTGCAGATCGCTCCTGAAGATCGAGAACACGGCATTCGAAGGCATGAAGGCAACGCCTCCGGAGACCTGGCGGGAAATCTTCGACGCCCGCAGGAACAGCAATGTGCTGGAGATACAGGGCGTGTTCCGGTTCCATGAACTCATCCTGCCCATTATTCCCCTGGCCGATATCATCTATCTCGGCGAAGGCAATACCCCCATCGTAAGGGCCAACCGTGACCTGACCGACTGGGTGGGCGTGCCGTTCTATGTAAAGAACGACGGGTTCAATCCGTCTGCGAGCTTCAAGGACCGGGGCATGGCCTCGGCCATCTCGTTCCTGAACCATGCGATCCGGGTCAAGGACCTTGAGAGTGTGCTCGGCATCTGCGCCTCCACGGGAGACACCTCGGCCGCCGCCGCCCTGTACCTGAGCTATCTGCCCAAGGACAAGGTGCGTGCCGTGGTACTGCTGCCCAAGGGCAGGGTGACGCCGCAGCAGCTCTCCCAGCCCCTAGGTTCGGGGGCCAGGGTCATCGAGATGCCAGGTGTGTTCGACGACTGTATGCGCGTGGTGGAGGAGCTTGCCCAGGACTACCACGTGTTCCTCCTGAACTCGAAGAACCCGGTGCGGATCCTGGGGCAGAAGAGCTATGCCTACGAGACGGCCCAGCAGCTCGGGTGGGATACGAAGGGCCTCACCGTGGTGGTGCCCATTGGCAATGCAGGGAACATCACAGCGGTCATGGACGGGTTCATCGACCTCCACGAACTGGGCATCATCGAGGAGCTGCCGGTGATCCTCGGCGTCCAGAGTGAGCACGCCGACCCGGTATCGCGCTGGAGGGCCACCGGAACGTTCGTCCCCATGAAGGTGCGACCCTCGGTGGCACAGGCCGCCATGATCGGCGACCCGGTGTCCTTTCCCAAGGTGAGCCAGAACGTGCAGAAGCATTTCAGCGACCGGTTCTTCGTCATCTCGGTGACCGAAGACGAGATCATGGAAGGCATGCTCACGGCTAACCGGCACGGGCACGTGGTCTGCACCCAGGGCGGCGAGTCGGTCGCCGGTCTTAAGAAGGCTCTGGCCGAAGGACTCATCCCCAGGGGCAGGAACTATGTGGTGGACTCGACCTCCCACCACCTCAAGTTCGCCTCCTTCCAGGAGAAGTATTTCGAGGACGCCTTTGAGCCCGAGTACGGTATCACCACCCGGGACGAGCTGAAGAACGCGCCCGTGACCCTGGAAGGGAAGGCGGCGACCATAGCCGCATTCCTGGAGCTCCGGAGGAAGGCCTAGGGGCCGCGGCGATCAGGGTCGTCCGTGATGAGTCGGGCCGGTGAGGTATTTTATGCTTGCAAAAAGACCCTGCCATAAGCAAAGAAGACAGACGGCAAGATATGTCTGGAGGTCATCCCCGGATGACGCGAATAATCAAGAAACAGGAGGATTATTGAATGGCTGACAGGAATTTCATCTTCTCATCCGAGTCCGTGACGGAAGGACACCCCGACAAGGTTGCAGACAACATCTCGGACGCGATCCTGGATGAGATCATCGCCAATGATAAGCAGGCCCACGTGGCATGCGAGACCCTGGTAACCACCGGACTGGTGATCGTATCCGGCGAGATCACCACCACGCATCAGTTCGACGTGCAGCGCATCGCGCGGCAGACCGTAAAGGAGATCGGCTACACGGAAGCCGTCATGGGGTTCAGCTGGAACACCTGCGGCGTCATGGTGACCCTGGACAAGCAGTCCCCGGACATCAACCAGGGAGTCACCGAGGGAGAAGGACTCTTCACGGAGCAGGGCGCCGGCGACCAGGGCATGATGTTCGGCTTTGCCTGTGACGAGACGGACATGCTCATGCCGGCCCCCATCTACTATGCCCACAAGCTCACCAAGGGTCTCGCGGATACCCGTAAGAACGGCATCCTCGAGTTTCTCAGGCCCGACGGGAAGTCCCAGGTCTCGGTGCAGTACGAGGGCGGAATCCCGAAGCGGATCGACGGCATCGTGATCGCGGCCCAGCACGATGAGGATGCGAGCTACGAGACCGTGCGCGACGGCATCATGGAAGAGGTCGTTAAAAAGCAGATCCCGGCGAACCTCCTCGACAAGGACACCAAGTACTACATCAATGCCACGGGCAGGTTCGTCCTGGGCGGCCCCCATGCCGACACCGGGCTCACCGGCCGCAAGATCATCGTGGACACCTACGGCGGGTTCGCAAGCCACGGCGGCGGCGCCTTCTCCGGCAAGGATCCCTCCAAGGTGGACCGCTCCGCCGCCTACATGGCCCGCAAGGTGGCCAAGAACATCGTGGCAGCTGGTCTGGCGAAGAAGTGCACCGTGCAGCTCGCCTATGCCATTGGCGTGGCCGATCCCATTTCCGTCATGATCGAGACCGGGGGTACGGGCGCCATGTCGGACGACAAGCTCGGCAAGCTCGTCCGGGAGGTGTTCCCGCTCAAGCCGAAGGGGATCATCGACCACCTCGACCTGCTGAGGCCCATCTACAAGAAGACTGCTGCCTACGGACATTTCGGCAGGCCCGAGCCCGAATTTACGTGGGAGCTGACCGACATGGTCGACAAGCTCAAGGAAAAGGCAGGGAAATAATGGCTGAAAAAGCGAAGAAACAGGACGTGACCGGCCTGCCCGATTACTGCGGCCTGAACTGTAAGGTCGCGGATGCATCCCAGGCCGAGTTCGGCCGCAAGGAGATCGCCATCTCGGAGCACGAGATGCCCGGTCTCATGGCGGTCCGTAAAAAGTATGCGGCCGCCAAACCTCTCTCAGGCGCCCGGATCACCGGGTCCCTGCACATGACCATCCAGACCGCCGTGCTCATCGAGACCCTCAGGGAGCTCGGAGCAGATGTGCGCTGGGCGTCATGCAACATCTTCTCCACCCAGGACCATGCCGCCGCGGCCATCGCCCAGAGCGGGACTCCGGTGTATGCCTGGAAGGGCGAGAGCCTCGAGGACTACTGGGCCTGCACCCTGGCGGCCCTGACCTTCCCCGGAGGCACGGGCCCGAACCTCATCGTGGACGACGGCGGCGATGCGACGCTCATGGTGCACCGCGGCTACCAGGCCGAGGATGATCCGGCTCTGCTCGATGCACCCACGGACAACAAGGAGCTGGCCATCATCAACGCGGTCCTGAAAAAGAAGCTCGCCGAGGATCCCACGTTCTGGCACCGCATGGTCAAGGAGATCAAAGGCGTGTCCGAGGAGACCACCACAGGCGTGCACCGGCTCTACCAGATGCTGGAAAAGAAGACCCTGCTCTTCCCGGCCATGAACGTGAACGACTCGGTCACCAAGAGCAAGTTCGACAACCTCTACGGCTGCCGGGAATCTCTGGCCGACGGCATCAAACGGGCCACCGACGTGATGGTAGCGGGCAAGGTCGTCTGCGTGTGCGGCTACGGCGACGTGGGCAAGGGCTGCGCCCAATCCATGCGAGGATTCGGTGCCCGGGTGCTGGTTACAGAGGTCGACCCCATCTGCGCCCTGCAGGCCGCCATGGAGGGCTACCAGGTTACCACCGTGGAGGAGGCGCTCGCCGAGGCGAACATCTTCGTGACCGCCACGGGCAACTGCCACGTGATCCGTATCGAGCACATGGCAAAGATGCTGGACCAGTCCATCGTCTGCAACATCGGTCACTTCGACCATGAGATCGATGTGAGCAGGCTCGAGGAATACCCGGGTATTCAGCGGGTCAACATCAAGCCCCAGGTGGACAAGTACGTCTTCCCAGACGGCCACTGCATCTATCTCCTGGCCGAGGGGCGCCTCGTGAACCTGGGGTGCGCCACGGGTCACCCGTCTTTCGTCATGTCCAACTCGTTCACCAATCAGGTGCTGGCCCAGATCGACCTGTGGACCAACCCGCGGGGGGTGAGCGTGAAGACCCTGCCCAAGAACCTCGACGAGGAAGTGGCGCGGCTCCACCTGGGCAAGCTGGGAGTGAAGCTGACCACGCTGACCAAGGAGCAGGCCGACTATATCGGCGTGCCGGTGGAAGGCCCCTACAAGGCGGATCACTACCGGTATTAAAGACCAGGGAGAAAAAACAGACCTGCCCGATCGGGGCATCTCGCGTCTGAGTAAGGAGCCTTCTGTGGACGCGAGAGGCACTGATCGGGCAGGTTCTTATTCGTCCCCTGTAAGGCTCATTCCCTATATGTGGCTGTCAATCCAGGTCCTCAGGTCGGCCAGCACCCTGGCGCGATCCGCGGGGAGCTCGTTGTAGACCTCGTGCCTGAGCCCTTCGTAGAGCCTGAAGGTCTTGTCTTTGGCCCCGATCTTCTCGAAGAGCTCCTGCTGTCCGGAAAAGGCGGTGTCCAGCGATCCATGCTGAACGAGGACAGGGACCGTGACCTTGAAGGCATTCTCCGCACCCAGGGCCTGGTACCTGTTCATCTCGTGGGCGAGCCGGGGCGTTATGACGTTGTAGACCAGGGGGTCGTTCACGTACGCCTTCACCGTTTCAGGGTCCCGGGATATGAATTCCGGGGGGAGCGGGGACTTCACGTGCACGGCGGGCAGGATTCGCGAGAGGACCTTGGATACGGTGATGAGGATCTTCGGGACGTCGGGGCTCGGTCGCAAACCCGTGCCGGACAGAACGAGCCCCGTGATTCCATCCCCGGCCTGCTCGGCATAGTTGAGGGCAATGAGGCTCCCCATGGAGTGCCCGAGCACAAAGTACGGGGTATTGGGGAACTCTTTCCGAATGACCTCTGCATAGAACTGTCGCTCGTCATCGATGAAGTCCTGGAAGCTCTTCACGTGGCCGCGCCTGCCCGGGCTCCTGCCGTGGCCCCGGTGGTCGTCGCCGAACACGGCGCAGCCGGCGGGAACCAGCTCGTTCACCACGTTGCCGTAGCGTTCGATGTGCTCGGCATACCCATGGATGACATGAACGACCGCCTTCGGGCTCCCCTCGGGCAGCCAGGCCTTCCAGTACAGGGGTGTCCCATCCTGGGCAGTAAAAGTTCCGTTCAGTGTTTTCATGGACAAGTGACCTCCTGAGATTGAACTGTCATGGGTGCATGATCAATGATTCAGATTCATTCTATGACACACCTGACCATGCGGGACAACCGGATTGTCGTGGAAGATTTCACCTATGCATAATCCCGCCGAGAAAATCAAGATGATCTGTTGACATGCATTTCGAGAAGGGATATAAGAATGAATGCTCATTCATGCGACAAGGCAAAGACAATCAAACGATAATCTTGTAAGGAGGGTAATATGGCAAGTCAATGGGTAGACGTGAGGGATCTCCAGTTCATACTGCACGAGGTCTTCAAGATCGGCGACACGCTCCTCGGCAAGGGCAAATTCGCAGACCACGACGCCGATATGGTGAACATGGTCCTTGAGCAGGCCGCAAAATTCACAGAGAACGACATCGCTCCCACGTATCCGGACGAAGTACAGAGAAAGCCGGTTGAGGCTGTCTTCAAGGAGGGCAAGGTGTATGCCCCCGAGGCATACAAGAACCTCTGGAGGCTCTATGCCGAAGGCGGCTGGTTCGGCGTATCGGACAATCCCGAGGTGGGCGGCCAGGGTTTCCCGGCCATCATCGCCGCTGCCTGTGCCCAGATGTTCCTCGCCGGCAACCAGGCGTTCCTCATGTACCCCGGTCTTACCCACGGCGCTGCCAGACTTATTGAAGACTTCTTCCAGCACTCCCTGAGAGATACCATCCTTGAGAAGATGTACAACGGGACATGGGCAGGCACCATGTGCCTCACCGAGCCGGGTGCGGGCTCCGACGTTGGCGCCCTGAAGACCACGGCCAAGAAGCTCCCCGACGGCAGCTACCTGATCACCGGCACCAAGTGCTTCATCTCCGCCGGCGACCATGACCTGGCCGAGAACATCATCCACCCGGTCCTTGCCAGGATCGAGGGCGACCCGGCCGGCACCAAGGGCATCTCCATCTTCGTCGTCCCCAAGTTCAAGATCAATCCGGACGGCTCCAGCGGCGAGCCCAATGACGTCAACTGCGGCGGCATCGAGAGCAAGATGGGCATCCACGGCAACGCCACCTGTACGCTCAACTTCGGCGAGGCCGGGAAGTGCATCGGCTGGCTCATGGGCGAGGAGCGCCAGGGCATGGAGATCATGTTCCACATGATGAACGAAGAGCGCCAGGGCGTGGGCACCATGGGCGTGGCCCTGTCCACCACCGCGTACCTCCACGCGCTGTCCTATGCCAAGGAGAGGCTGCAGGGCGTGAACATCATGCAGATGAAGGACCCCAACGCCAAGCAGTGCCCCATCATCCAGCACCCCGATGTCCGCAGGATGCTGCTCAAGATGAAGTCCATGACCGAAGGCATCAAGGCCCTGGCTCTGTACTGCTACTACGCCATGGACTGCAAGGCCAATGCGGCGGACGATGCAGAGAAGGAGAAGTGGAACGGCATGATCGAGATGTTCACCCCGATGGTCAAGTCCTACTGCACCGACGTGGGCGACATCGTCACCAACCTGGCAGTCCAGACCTACGGCGGCTACGGCTTCTGCCGTGAGTACCCGGTCGAGCAGATGATGCGCGACAACAAGATCAACACCATCTACGAGGGCACCAACGGCATCCAGGCCCTGGACCTCCTGGGCAGGAAGCTCGGCATGAAGAAGGGCCTGTACTTCATGAACCTGCTGGGCGAGACCCAGGCGGAAATCGGCAAGGCCAAGGCGAACGACGCACTGAAGGCCGAGGCCGAGATTGTGGAGAAGGCCCTGAACGCATGCGCAGGAACGGCCATGCAGTTCAGCCAGCTCATCAGGAAGAACCCCTTCATCCCGCTCATCGCTGCATGCGACTTCCTCAATTGCCTGTCCGAGGCGCTGTGCGGCTGGTTCCATATCTGGATGGCCAACGTTGCACTCGAGAAGCTGGCCGCCAACCCCATCGAGAAGGAGAAGATGTTCTACACGGGCAAGGTCGAAGGCGCCAGGTTCTTCATCAACAGGATCACGGCCCTTGTCCCTGCGAAGCTCGAGAACCTCACCCAGGACGAGGTCAGCTGCTGCAGGATCCCGGACGAGGCATTCGCCGTCTAAGCAGACTTTATTGCGAAACACCGAGGGAGGGAACCACAGGTTCCCTCCCTTTTCTTTTCATCCTGGGAAGACAAAACAAGAACGGGGGAGTGCATGACTGGCCTGCCCGATCCGTGCATCCCGCGCACCTGCATACCATGAACAGTCGCCTGGGCAAGGTGCACGGATCGGGCAGGGTATAGCCTTTTTCCCCCTGATCTGTGCCGAAGATACGATCGTGATTCTCTCCAGGTACGAGCCCGGCAGCTGCCGCCTACCTGTCCCCCCGATACCTCCCCGGGTACTGGGCAGTGGTAAGCGCCTCGCCTTCCCTTTTCAGGGCTCCTCCTGTCACCCGGCCAATGAACAGGGTGTGGTCGCCGGCATCGATGACCCGCTCCACCACGCAGTCGAGGTACCCCAGGGAATCTTTTATGACAGGATTCCCCGTTGGGGAAAGATCGTACTCGATCCCGTCGAACTTGCGCCTCCAGTCCGGGATCTTGAACTGCTTGAGCAGGCCCAGGGCATCCCTGGGCAGGAGATTGAAGGTGAACTTCCCGGCCTGCTTGATCTGGTCATGCGACAGCCGGTTCTTCCTGATGGCAAGGGTTATGAGCGGCGGTGTATGCGAGCACTGGGCCACCCATGAAGCGATCATGCCGTTGTAGAGCCCGTCCGCTGCAATCGTTACGAGGTAAATCCCGTAATGAAACCGGTCAAGTACATCCTGCCATGATTTTTCCATGGTGATCCTCCTTGTAGATTCCTGCCTCTCCAGTAGGGTCGGAGATGGGGAAAGGAAAGGCCCTCCGCAAACGGGAGGAACGTTCAGCGCAGACCCAGCCTGCCCCTGCCCAGAAGGTCGTGGAGGTGGATGACGCCCTTGAGGGTTCCCGATTCATCGATGACGGCCAGCGATGTGATCAGGTGCTTCTCCATCATATCCAGGGCGTCGATGGCGAGCATGTCGGTCCCGATGGTCTTGGGCCTGGGGGACATTATGTCCACGGCACGGAGCCCTGACAGCCGGTCTCCGTGTTTCAGCAGGCCCCTCCTCAGATCACCGTCAGTGATCATACCCTCGACCATGAGGTCCGCCCCAACCAGGGTGAAGCCCAGCTTCTTGCCGGTCATCTCCACCACCACATCGCCCAACGGCGTCTCAGGTGCCACCATGGGGATACGGTCCCCGGTGATCATCAGCTCGGAGATGCGCACCATGAGCTGTTTGCCCAGTTCCCCTGCCGGATGGAGGACCAGGAAGGCCTGCCGGTCGAAGCCCTTGATCCGGGATACCACCACGGCGATGGCGTCTCCGAGGGCAAGCTGGGCCGTGGTGGATGTGGTGGGGGCAAGGCCGAGGGTGCACGCCTCCCTGCTCACGCTGCACCTGAGGATGACGTCCGAGGCGCGGGCAAGGGGTGACTCAGGGTCGGAGGTAATGGCCATGACCGGGACCTTCAAGGCCTTCAGCGACGGAATGAGGTCGAGGACCTCCTTGGTCTTTCCGCTGTTGGAAAAGATGAGGACCGCGTCGTGGGCCATGATGGAGCCGAGGTCCCCATGGAGACCGTCCACCGGGTGCATGAAGATCGCGGGCGTTCCTATGCTCATCATGGTGGATGCCACCTTCCGGGCGATGATGCCGGACTTGCCCACGCCCGTGAGCACCACCCTGCCCTTGAGGTCCGCTATGATCCGGACGGCCCGGGCGAAATCCTCGCCGATCTGGGAGGAGAGCTCTTCAAGCCCTTCGATCTCGATGCGTACCGCCTCTCTGCCGAGCTCGATGATCCGGGATGCGTTCATACGATCCTTCCGATGAGGTCATATTCCCACGAACCGGTGATCTCCGCCTCGGCAATGACCCCTGCATCGGCACCGCCTTCGTTGATGACCACCATGCCGTCGATCTCCGGGGCCATGAACGGTGCCCTGCCCTTGAGGAGGAGGTCGGTTTCCGGGTGATACCCCTCGATGAGTACTTGTATCCTTTCACCCTTCATCTTGTGAAGCCTTTTTTTCGACAGGCGCTGCTGGAGTGACATGATGGCGCGCTTCCTCCTCAGCGCGGTTCGCCCCGGGGGGATATCCTTCCTGGCTGCGCTCCTTGTGCCGGCCTCAGGGGAATAGACGAAGATCCCGAGATGATGAATGCGGCCAAGTGCGACAAAGGCCTCGAGCTCGGCATAGGCCTTTTCGTCCTCACCGGGGTGGCCCACCATGAGGCTCGTCCTGACCCAGATCTCCCGGGATGCCCCCCCGATAAGGTCGAAGGCATGCCTGACCGCCCTTGCCCCGCCGCGCCTGCCCATGGAACGGAGCACCTTTTCCGACACGTGCTGTATGGGCAGGTCGATGTAGGGGCACACCTTGGGGTTCTCGTCGATCTGCCTGACGAGCCGTGCGTTCAGGGAGGCGGGGTGCACGTACATGATGCGTATCCATTCGACGGCATCGATGGCGGAGATCCTGTCCACAAGGCGGACAAGGCCGTCTTTGATGCCAAGATCCCTGCCATAGCTTCCCAGATCCTGAGCCACCAGGATGATCTCCCTGGCCCCTGATGCCGCGAGGGTCCGGCATTCCTCGAGGATGCCGCCCGGCGGCTTGCTGACGAGCTCCCCTCTGATGGAGGGTATGAGGCAGTAGTGGCAGTGGTTCGAGCATCCTTCGCTCACCTTGACGTAGGCGCTGGCCGTCCCCGAGAAGTAGGACCTGCTCACCACGGATGAAAAGGCGGGCTCGAGGTATCTATCCCCGGACTCGTATGCCTGAACGATCCCGTCGTAACTCCCCGGCCCTGCGCAGAGACCGACCTCGGGAATCTCTTCCAGGATATCACGGTGGTACCTGCTCACCAGACACCCCGCGCAGATGACCTCCTTGCCTGCACCTGCCAGTTCCAGGATGGTGTCTATGGATTCCTGCACCGCGGAGGTGAGGAAGGAACAGGTGTTCACCACGACGAGGTCGGCGGCCCGGGCATCGTGGACGAGGATGTACCCGGCATCCATGAACCGTTCACAGATATACTCCGAGTCTACGAGATTCTTCGGACAGCCGAGGCTTACCAGGGCGAAACGCTTCATGGGGAAGATCAGTCGAATATGGTGTTCTTGGAGACGACGACGATACCTTCCGGAGAGATATCGAATCTCTTGGAGTCCTCCTCGGGGTCATAGCCGATGGTCATACGTGCAGGCACCTTCACCCGCTTGTCGATGATGGTCCTCTTTATCCTGCAGTGCCTGCCGATCTCAACATCCTCCATGAGGATGGAATCCTCGATCTCGGCATAACTGTTCACCCGGACATTGGGGGAGATAATGGAGCGTTCGACCTTCCCACCGGAAACGATGGAGCCGCCACAGATGATGGAATCGAGGACCTGGCCGATCCGCTTGCCGTCCTGGCCGCCGGCGAAGACCATCTTTGAAGGCGGATAGGGGCTGTATACGGTGTGCACCGGCCAGTGGGGATGATAGAGGTTGCATTCGGGGCTGACGGACACCAGGTCCATGTTGGCATCATAGTAGGCATCGAGAGTGCCGATGTCCCGCCAGTACGACTTGCCCATGATGTCCTTGAAGGGATAGGCAAGGACCTTGTTGTTCTTCACCATCTTGGGGATGATGTCCTTGCCGAAGTCATGGTTGCTCGTCTTGAGCTTGGCGTCTTCGACGAGCTTCCTGATGAGCGTCTTCGTAGGGAACACGTAGATCCCCATGGAGACGAGGACACAATCTGGGTTTCCCGGCATGGTGACCGGGTCCTTCTTGGGCTTTTCCTGGAATCCCACCACGTTCATGTCCCTGTCGGCCTTGACGATGCCGAACTGCGAGGCGGTCTCCACAGGCATGGGGACGACCCCCAGGGTGACGTCCGCCTCGTTGTCCACATGGAATTGCACCATGTCCATGTAGTTCATCTGATAGACGTGGTCGCCCGAGAGGATCAGCGTGAACGGGGTCATGTTCTGCTGGAGCGAGTATATGTTCTGGAACACCGCATCGGCCGTCCCCTCGTACCAACTGCTCCCTATGCGCTGCTGAGCAGGGATGTCGTAGATGAACTCCCCCATGGGGTAGGAGAAGAACGAAAGCCAGCCCCTCTGGATATGGCGGTTCAGGGAGTGGGACTTGTACTGGGAGAGCACATAGATTCTCTTGAGGCCGGAATTCACGCAGTTGGAAAGGGTGAAGTCGATGATGCGGTACATGCCGCCGAACGGCACCGCAGGCTTCGCCCGGTCCTTGGTCAGGGGATAGAGCCGCTCGCCCTTGCCTCCTGCAAGGATGACCGTTTCAATATCGTTCGGGTTGACGAATGGCATTATTTTCCAATCAGCTGAAAGATCGCATTCTTCAATGCACTGAGGTCGTGAGATTTCACCACAAAGGCATCAGCGGCCATGGCCAGTGCATCATCCTTGTAGCTCGGGTAGGCCGTGTGGATGACCACCGGTGTTTCATTCTTCAATTTCAGGATATGCCCCATGGTCTCGAATCCGTCCATGGCCGGCATCCTCAAGTCAAGGATGATGAGATCAGGCTTGTCATTGTTCTTCAGGATGGACAGGGCCTCCTTCCCGTTGGAGGCGATGGATGTCGAATACCCTTCGTCATTGAGCTCCTGCCTGAGGAGTTCCTGTATGTTCCGGTCATCTTCGATGATGAGGATCTGTTTCATTTTCAATAATATTAATGGGATGACACAGGCAAGTCAATTCATATTCTCAATTGTGCACCGGTCGCGTAGCAAGGGAGAGCCGTGAGTGGCCCGATGTCCTCAAGGCATCCAGGACATCCATGATCTTGAAGTAGGGGATTTCCCGTGAGGCCATGATGACGATCTCCCTGTCCCTGGGGAGTGCGGCTATGGTCTGCGAGTCGGCCTGCCTGCCGTCGATGATGACCTCCTCGGGCAGGACGATCACCGTGACGGTATCCGACACAACGCTCTTCCCGCTGATGGTGGCGGGCAGGTTCACCTCACTGAGCATCAGCGGGCTTCCGATGGTGAGCAGGAAAAATATCTGGAGCAGGAAGACAACGTCGACCAGGGGGGTGACGTCAAGAACCGAAGTCCTCCTGTCCTTTCTTGTCTTTTGGAACTTCATGTTCATCCCCTTTGAGATATTCCAGGATCCTTGCCGAGGTCTTTTCCATCTCCATGACAAGGTAATCGCTTCGGGCGATGAGGAGTCTGTAGCATACATAGACCGGTATGCCGATGGAGAGGCCGACCACGGTGGTGATGAGGGCCTCTGAAATTCCTGCGGCAAGCAGCTGACTCGAGTGAGTCCCGGTGATGCTCACGGCCTGGAAGGAGGTGAGCATGCCCGTGACCGTGCCGAGAAAGCCGAGCAGGGGGGCGATGGCGGCGATGATGCCCAGGATGTCTATATATCGTTCGATGGAGTATGCCTCGCTTGCACCGGCCTCCTCCATGTAGTCCTTGATGATCTCCCGGCGCATGCCGGCATTCTTGATGGCCATCATGATGACGGGGCAGATGGGTGAGGTGCTCCGCTTCAGCAGCTGCTCAATATCACTGAGTCTGCCCATGCGGGTGAGCCGCTCCACTTCTTCGATGAGGTCCTTGGGGATGATCCTGCTCTGACGGAGGGCGAAGAGCCGTTCGATGATGATGGCCATGGCCACGACTGAACAGGCGAGCAATGGCCACATCAGGGGACCGCCTTTTACGAAAAACTCCCAGAGTGTCATACTGCCTCCCGGATTCTCTAGCGAATACTTGTCCTCTTATCACACAAATAACCGCAATGATCAATGTCTGAGAGTACCATTTTGCATTCCCCCGGGACAGGAGAGAATCATACATGACTTTTCTGCACGGGCATGGGAGAAGTGAACAACCCTGCTCAGACCCGACATCCCTTATACGGCATGTTCCAGGAAGAGGTGCGAGATGTCAGAATCCGGGCAGGCGGATGCTCTCTGTCCCATGGATGTGAAGGCATCAACGGAGGATTCCCTTAAAGATAGACTTGATAAATATGTTGCATGGTTGCTAACATGACAATGATGGAAAATGCAGAAAAACCCAACAGACTCGTTTGCGTGAGATTCGAGAGCATACCGACGCCCTACATCTTCGATGCCCAGGACCTGGAGCTACGCCAGGGGGACAGGGTCATCGTCGGGACGGAGGCCGGGCAGTGCGCAGCCATGGTCATCGGATATCCGAGGGAAGAAGAGGCGGCGGGCCTGGAGGACATCAAGCCGGTCGTCCGCAAGGTGACCGAGGAAGACGAGGCCCGCCTCGATCGGATACACGCCAAGGAGAAGGACTGTTATGCGTTCTGCCATGAACGCATCAGGGCCCGCGGCCTGTCCATGAAACTCATCAGGGTGGAGCAGCTCTTCGACGAGAACAAGATCACCTTCTACTTCGTTGCCGAAGGGAGGGTCGATTTCCGGGAGCTGCTCAAGGACCTGGTGGAACGCTACCGCACCCGCATCGAGCTGCGCCAGGTAGGCACACGCCAGGAGTCCGCAATGCTCGGAGGCATCGGGAGCTGCGGAAGGGAGCTGTGCTGCGCCACCTTTCTCACGAATTTCCAGCGGATCTCGGTGAAGATGGCCAAGAACCAGAACATGACGCTGAACCCCACCAAGATTTCAGGACTCTGTGGTAAGCTTAAATGCTGCCTGGCCTATGAGAAGGAGTCATATGCGAACCTGATCGAGAACCTGCCGAAACCCGGTAAGAAGGTCTTCCTGGCTGAGGGGGAGGCCATGGTGGTGAGCATCAACGTCATCAATCAGACCGTCGTTGCCAAGCTCACGGACAGACGTTTCGTCAAGGCACATGTCTCGGATATCCTGTCCGAGGAGGAATATCAGCAGCTTCCGGAGCAGAAAGGCCCCCCCCAGGATCGGGGAAAGCCGGCGCCCACAGAAGAGCGTCCAGAGGATGAATTGCCCATGGTGCCCATGATAGCCACATCGCCCAAGCCGAAGAAGAAACGCTCGAGAAGCCGCAACGCGAGGAAGAAAAGGAGCAAGCGCCCATGAAGCAGTACTTCTATGTGACCACCCCCATCTACTATGTCAATGCCAGACCCCATCTGGGCCATGTCTACACGACGGTCATCGCCGATGTGCTGGCACGTTTCCACAAGCTCCTGGGCGAAGAGGTCTACTTCCTCACCGGCACCGACGAGCATGGCGACAAGATCATGGAGACCGCCAAGGACCTCGGCACCACACCCAAGGCGCTCTCTGACGAGAACAGCCAGCGTTTCCGGGACCTCTGGCCCCTCATCCAGGTGGAAAACGACCGCTTCATCCGCACCACTGAACCCGACCATGTGAAGACCGTACAGCGTATCCTCCAGGAGGTGTATGATCGGGGGGATATCTATTTCGGGGAATACGGAGGCCATTACTGCACCGGGTGCGAGCGGTTCATGACCGAGACCGAGATGGTGGACGGCAACTGCCCCATCCATCAGAAGCCGCTCACCTTCGTCCAGGAACAGAACTACTTTTTCCGCATGGAGAAGTACCGCCCATGGCTCATCGACTATATCAGGAGCAATCCCGACTTCATCCGGCCCGAGCGGTACAAGAACGAGGTGCTCGGCATGCTCCGGGAGCCCATTGACGACCTGTGCATCTCGCGGCCTAAGAAGAGGCTCTCATGGGGGATCGAGCTCCCCTTCGACACAGGGTATGTCTGCTATGTCTGGTTCGATGCCCTCATCAACTATCTCACCGGTATCGGATATCCTGACGGGGAGCACTTCCACGAGTTCTGGGGGCAGGCCCAGCACCTGGTGGGCAAGGACATCCTCAAACCCCATGCCGTGTACTGGCCCACCATGCTCAAGGCCATGGGTGTGGAGCCGTACCGGAACCTGAACGTGCACGGATTCTGGAACGTGGACGCCACCAAGATGTCCAAGAGTCTGGGGAACGTCGTGGACCCGCTGGAGATGAAGGACAAGTACGGGGTGGACGCATTCCGGTATTTCCTGGTCCGCGACATGGTCTTCGGGCTTGACTCCAACTTTTCGGAGGAGGCCCTCATCGAGCGGTACAATGCGGATCTGGCCAATGACCTCGGCAATCTGGTGAGCAGGAGCACGAGAATGGTGGCCAAGTATTTCGACGGACGCCTACCGGCGCCGACCGATCAGGTGCAGGATATGGACCGCGACCTCAGCGACCTGGCAGCGAAGGTGGTGGGCGATTTCAAGGTGCGGATGAACGCCCTGGAG
>Ga0116162_10000434_pt1 | contig 30035 bp, 26 predicted proteins | sample AD_UKC105_MetaG_FD_89875 | JGI IMG/M metagenome (GOLD analysis project Ga0116162, IMG submission 89875) | Active sludge microbial communities of municipal wastewater-treating anaerobic digesters from Hong Kong - AD_UKC105_MetaG | ecosystem: Engineered > Bioreactor > Anaerobic > Digestate...
CTCCCTGACAAGAAGCTGTTTCGCCTCATCAATCCTGAACTCATTGATAAAAGTGCTGAAATTTTTTTTAATCCTTTCATTGAGTATCTGGGAAAGCTGATGGCTCGTAATCCCCAGTTCATCAGCGAGTTTTTTAAGAGTGATATCCTCGTCAGCAAAGGCCTTGTCATCCTCCATAAGTCTGTAAAGATTCCGGACAACTGAATCTATATCTATGCCTTTAATATGTGAGTGTGTATAACCTGCCTTTGCTATCTCAATTTTCAGCATTCTGTTATAGCTGGGATGACGGCGTGAAACTATATACACGGAACAGATAAAAATATTCGCTACTAAAACCGAACCCTGTACAATTTCAATCATGAAAAAATCACCCGCAAGGCATATAACGGTCATAACAGTTATCAGAATGGCGAAAGTATACCCCACCCTGAATACCGGTGAAAGCTTTATATTTTTAGTGTATCTCGAAATTCTGTAAAACTTATAGAGCATCGCACTCATAAGTACCAGGAGAAAAATTTTACTTACAACGAAATTCAGGTAGAGCAGTTTTGAATATAACGGCAGAGCAAAAAACCCGTTGCTCATTATAGGCACTCCGGCAAGATGTTCCCTGTTAAAATGAATACCCGGGATAAAAAATGGAAGAAGGCAGAAAAGCAGAGCAACAGCTGAGGGTATAAAAAGAAAGATATGTTTTTTATAAAACCTGTAATCCGTGGAAAAAATCCATATATAACGGATCAGGAACATTGGTGTAACCAGGTATGAAACAGGAATCAATGCAATAATAAGCCAGTACAGGTCAGGGAAAGCCCATGTGCTGTAGAGAATTATCTGGATCTCGGCAAGACCTTGAATAATAAACGACAACGAAAAGATATAATGAGCAAACTCCTTCTCCTTTTCAGCCAGCTGGCCCATGGCTATTATTATAAGAAAAAAAGGGACAAAAAACATCAGGAAAAGATAAATAAAATCACCGATAACCAACAATCCCCTCCAGTTCAGACAATCAGGCCCGACATTTATGCTTAATGCTTTTTTATACTGTCCGGCATAAACTCCTCTGCATCTTCTGATAACACTGTTTTTTTTTCAATATATAATTAACTCTCTGTGAGGAAAGAGATTTGCCTTGAATAATTTTGAAAATTTCATGTTATCTTTATGCACCGGCCCAGGACAGGGCCCCTCCGAAATGACTCTTTTATTTGAATAATAATAAAATTATAACAGCTCCCGGCTGACAGAACTGGTTATGAACCGGCTCTCCTTTATTGCCACAACAGTCCTTGCCGCAACTCTCATAGAAGGAGTTTATATTCTTTTCATAGATTACAATACATACGGGCAGGCCCCTATATATGTCAGAAAATTATTCGCGCAAAAATAAATTCAGGTTCAACGGCAGATACGGCTGTAAAGCTCCACCATCTGTTTAACAGCGCTCTCCCAGTTGAAAAGATTTTCAATTCGCTCAAGCCCCGCCTTTGAAAATTCTTTCATCTTCTTGTCATCGTTTATGAGAGAATCTATAGCGCCGGCAAGGGCTTCATGGTCACGGGCCGGAACAACTATCCCCGCGTCACCCACCACTTCCGGGAGAGCGCCACCGTCACTTGAGATAACGGGGACACCGCATGCCATTGCCTCACCTGCGGGAAACCCGAACCCTTCAAAAACAGAGGGGACTATAGCTATGGCTGACTGCGAATAGAGTTTTACCAGTTCCTCAGTGGATGCAGTCCCGGCAAAGTGGATTCTCTCCCTCAGTCCCAGCCTGTCTATAAGTCTGTTTGTCACCAGCCTGTGCGGGGCCCCTCCGTCAACCACAACAAGGCGCACATCCGACTTCACAAGGGTCATTGCCTTTAAAAGATAAACGAACCCCTTTTTACCGTCCTCAATATTCCCCACAAAGATAATGTCTTTTTTATTTTTCTTCACTTTAAGGGGTTTGAATATATTCCTGTCAATACCGTTATACACAACGGTCTGCATATCAAGGGGAACACCGAAATCCGCGTTGTTCATTTTTTTTGAATCTTCAGAAACAGTGATTATATGGTCAAGCCTCTTTGATACAATGGTCTGCATAAGTGTTGGATAGAACATCACTCCCCGGAACTTCCTGTAAAAAGAGGGGGCCCTTTCAATAACGTTACGGAGATCAACAGTAAGAGGGTGATGTATTGTGGCAACAACCGGTATCCCCAGGGACTTCATCAGAAGCAGGCCGTAATTAAGTGACTGGTTGTCATGGATAATATCAAATTTATGCTTAGCGTGAAGTTTGCGGAGCAGGGAAAAGGCCCTGTACCCGAAGGAGCTTATCTCCGGGAATGCCCCTATCCTGCTGTGGAGCCACTCGTATGCATTGATCGGATGAAATATATCAAAGGGGGACCTGCTGTTTATTATTTTGAATTTCTTTTTCACATAATATTCGTTATTCGGAATAAAATGGGTCGTTACACCTTCCATCTCTCCGGGTGAGGGGGGCCCGACAACAACATGGACCTCATGCCCCTGCCTTACAAGTTCCTCCGCGATATATTTAAGGTATATCCCCTGCCCTCCGGAATATGGATTCCCGCGGTAGCATAAAAGACAAATCTTCACTTTCAGTTCCTCAAATCTTTTAATTCTTTTTCATATTTCTTTTTCATTGTTATTACTTTATCAGGATCGAGATGCTTTACAATCTTTGCCGGGTTTCCGATGACAACAACATTGGGGGGTACATCCTTTCGTACTACAGCGCCGGCCCCTACTACAGAGTTCTCTCCTATATGAACTCCCTTGCAGATTATGGCAGAATCTCCAATCCACACCCCGTTTTCAAGAATAACAGACGCTGTCCTGCCGGGCGAATCAGTACGGTCGTAAAGATCGTGCCAGTCCGCATCCATGATATAACAGTAATTGGCAAGCATGCAGTCATCTCCCACAACAACCTCATTGGCGCTGCTTATCCTTACCCCGTTCATTACAAGAACATTATCGCCGATTTTTATTGAGCCTTCATGCCCGTTGTAGCAGACAGAGGTCAGGGTCGTCTTTGTATCATCAGCTCCTACAATTACGCAGTTTTTCCCTATATGGATATTCGGGCCGTATACAACAACATTCCACACTCCCCAGACAAGGGGCTTCCCACCCATTGAGGCAAAACTTTTATAAAATGATTTCCTGAAATGATATTCACTTCTCAGCATAAACCAGAGGCGTTTCAGGTATGAGGGTTTATCTTTTTCATTAAACATCGATTTATCCGGTAATTAATTTATAGTTTATTCACTATACCGTGCCTGTCAAAAAAAGTCATTGCGAGGCGCCCTTCAACAGGTTCAGGACAAACTTCACGCCGTGGCAATCTGTATCGGAGAAATAGTGTTTAATTCAACTTTTGATGAATTCATAACACTTTCACTAGAAAAAAACAGATCACCACGTCGGCCTCCTGCCTCCTCGTGATGACATCTATCACTTCACAACAGTCCCAAGAGAATTCATTATAAGCACTAAAATATACGTTCCATTATTTATCCAGAATTAAATAATGGACAAATGCAGTGAAATATTTAAACATCATCTTGTAAACTATTTTATAGGAGGAGATATGCGCCTGAAAAGAACCGCTTTCCTGACGACTATCTTTATTCTAATCTCGGCATTCCCTTATTATACATCTCAGCTTCACCCGGATTCTGATTATATCGTGATCGAAGACTTCAATAAATCCGGAAACAGCTTTTTCAGGGAATGGAAAAACAGGGACACAACGGAAAGCCCCTGGAAGGAATATTATCTCCTTAATGAAAACGGCAAAAAATTTCTAAGAGGTTCGACTAAAAGCAATACAGCTCTATCGATACAGATAGGAAAGATTGTTAATGACTCATGGAACATATTCAGTTACCCGGTACTGTCATGGGAGTGGAGAGTCCACAAAACTCCTGCCTATGCCAGGGAAAACAGCTCAAAGAGAAACGATTCCGCTGCCGGCATATATGTTCTTTTCCAGAGAAAAAAGGTGCCCCTTGTGAGCTGGAAATACCAGCCGTTAAACTGGATCAAATATGTCTGGAGCTCATCACTGCCTGTGGGCACGGTTGTCCCGCGTAAAAAAGTAAGGTCAGGAGTTACTCTTTATGAAGGAAGATACGTCGTAGTGGCTTCCGGGAAAAAAGACCTGGGCAAATGGCTCTCATTCAGAAGAAACGTTCTTGCTGACTATAAAAAATATTTCGGCACAAACCCTCTGGGCAACCCCCTGATGGTGGCCATACTTACAGATTCAAATTCAACAAGAAGCACAGCCATTGCTGACTATTCCAGTATCCTTGCGTGGAAAGATTAATCGATCTCAATTTTCTCACCGAGAAATTTCGGCTGCTCTCCCGTGAGGTTCACATCTATGAATGCTTTAAACCTGGCAAAAATTTCACGTATCCTCACCGGGATTCCGTCAGCGTCATTCCAGTCATGGGCGTTAAATCCTGTGACGTCAATACCCCTCTTGCGGCCTATATAAACAGCACGTTCATTATGAAATTTCTGGGAAATAACTGTTATTGAGTTCTGCCCGAAAATTTCCCTGGCGCGAACAACTGAATCAAGTGTCCTGAAACCGGCAAAATCGAGATAGATACTATCCGAAGGGATCCCTCTATCCTTCAGTCCCTGCATCATGGCGCGCGGTTCGTTATAGCTCTTCTCGCTGTTATCGCCGCTTGCGATAACGCAGCGTATCCTGCCTGAGTGATAGAGATACGCGGCTGCGTCAAGCCTCTTGGCAAAAAAAGGATTTATCCCCCCTTCCACCCTGTACTTGCTGGTGCCGAGAAGGAGCCCGCATTTATTAAAAGGAAGCTCCTCCATCCTCTCCGTAACATATTGTGACGAGTATGAACTTATGTAGCCGTCAACGAACATAAGGGCGGCCGAAAAAACTATTATTGCTGAGAATAATAAAAAAGGTAATTTCTTTATTGCTGACATAACTTCCTATCTGATCATTTTGCGTATCAGTTCAATCTGTTTTGCCACCGAAGCGGTCGATGTGCTCCCTGATGACAGCTTTCTCTCGGTAGCTTTTTCCGGATCAAGAATTTCCCTGATCTCTTCATCAATGAGCGGAGAGAAGATCTTCAGTTCATCTGCAGTGAGGGTGAAAAAATCCCTGTTTTCCGTTTCGCAGTACCTGACGATCTTTCCGGAAATTTCATGTGACTCCCTGAAAGGGACACCTTTCTTAACAAGGTAATCCGCAAGATCAGTGGCAGTGGAGAAGTTCCTGTAAACCCCTTCCTTCATCCTTTCCCTGTTAACCTCAAGGGAGGAGATCATCTCAATCATCCCCTCCAGTGAGAGTTTCACTGTTTCAATGGAATCGAAGAGAGGTTCCTTGTCCTCCTGCATGTCCCTGTTATATGTCATTGGCAGGCCCTTTAAAACCGTAAACAGGGAAAAGAGGTTCCCGAAAAGCCTGCCTGATTTTCCACGTATCAGTTCAGCCACGTCAGGATTTCTCTTCTGCGGCATTATTGATGATCCTGTTGTCACGGAATCAGCAAGCCTGATAAAATTGAATTCCGCAGTTGACCAGAGAACAAGCTCCTCGCAGAACCTTGACAGATGAGTTCCCAGCACAGCGGCAAAATAGAGAAAGTCCAGAACAAAGTCCCTGTCGCTCACAGCATCCATCGAGTTCATTACTATATCGTTGAAATCAAGTTGTTGTTTCAGAAAATCCCTGTCGTTTTTGTAATTCACCCCGGCAAGGGCCCCTGAGCCGAGAGGGAGGCTGCTGCACGCATCAACTGCAGCTTCAAGTCTCCTCCTGTCCCGCAGAATCTGCCAGGTATAGGCGAGTATATGATGACTGAACCGTACAGGCTGGGCCACCTGCATATGGGTATAACCGGGCATGATTACATCTGAATTTTTTTCTGAAAGAGCCAGAAGCTCTTCAACGAGTTTTTTCAGGAGGAGAGCAATTTCAGCTGCCTCATCTGTTATATACATCCTGATATCAACTGCGACCTGATCATTACGGGACCTCCCGGTATGAAGCCTCTTACCCGCATCCCCGATCCTTTCGGTAAGGGCGGCTTCAATATTCATATGAATGTCCTCCCTTGAAGAAAGGAACTCAAAGTCACCGGATTCGATCTCCCCGCGAATCTGTTCAAGCCCTTTAATTATATTATCAAGTTCACCGGCACTGAGAATACCCATCTTCTCAAGCATCCTCGCGTGTGCTATAGACCCGCGTATATCCTGCCTGAACATCTTTGAATCAAAATGCACTGACTTTGATATACGCTCGGTAATATCCGAGGAGCCCTGATCAAATCGCCCTCCCCAGAGTTTCTTTTCTTTCTTATCAGTCATATTTAACTATATTATTCCTAAAAAATTTTATAACAGGAATCAATTATTCCTGAATGAATTCTCCTGTTCCTGTCATTTCGAAGAAGCGTCAGTGACCGAGAAATCTTTATCAAATAACTATTTAAAAGGCATTACATTAGATTTCTCACCCGAAAAGCCGAAGAGGGTTCGAAATGACATTCTTTACAGGCTCTATAACCGCAACAACCAGAATATTTAAAACAGTTTAAACGATTAAATAATTATAAGCTTAAATTTCAATAATATTTCAGTATTTATTCCTTAACTTATTTCAGGTAAAAAATGCTCTATTAGCCCAGCCGCCTTCGGCGGCAGGGGTATATAATTTTTACTTTTTACACTGAAGTATATATTCAGGAATTATTACTGATAATATTTTCTGATGATAATTGAGCTTTGCAGGGAATAGTCCGGATGTAAACAGAACAAGGGGCTGAAGCCCCTTGCGCACATATGACAGGATATCCGAAACGGAACAGTTTATCCAATTATTTTATTTATAAGAAGCTCTATATACTGCTCAAGGTTCTCCATAAGCTCTTTTATCTCGTATTCCAGTATATCAGCAAGGCTGATCATATCATTATTCTCCATGATATCAAGAGTCTCGTTCAGCATTGTCTGAAGTTCCCGGTTTTTCTCATCAAGAGACAGCCCATCAATAACAATCTCCCTTAAGTCAACATCAAATACCGGGGCGATCTGATAACATGTTCTGGTATAACCGAACATAAAGTCTATAAACTGAAACAGCTGTTCCATACCAGTGCTGTCATTCCCTGTCTGATAAGATACCGCGGCCTTTTCAAGAATGTCCCTCTGTTCAGGCAGCTGTTTCAATATCTCTTTTAATGAACTGATAAGCACGTCCGGCGAATCGATACTTTCGATTATAAGCCTCTTCATCTCATCGCTCACAAGAAAAATACCCAGTATATCCCTCAGGCTCATAAAAAGAGAATCATCTATATCAATCTCCCCGTCCTCTCTCATCTCGGAGAGAAAATTTATTACGTTGTGCTTCAGCTCTTCAAGCTTTTGCAGATATTCAGCCGCGCTGCTGTCCCTGAATTTTATCTCTTTCATATCGAGACGGAGAAGAGCTGATACCGTGACAAACACCTCCTGCAGCCACTCCATGCCGGAAACTATATCCTCAAGTTCATCACTGTCCATAGGCTCATCTTCAAGATGATGCAGGAAGTCAAGAACCCTGTCACAATATACAATAGCCTCGTTAACAGTGTCATAAACAACATCCGCCCTTGACTGAACCAGGCAGTTGATCACTCCTATATTTTCCACAGGAAGATCGGGCGCCTCATCCACATTGAAATGCTCTCCATCTATATCAATACCTATGAAAATAAGATTTTTCTGATTAATCCATTCGCCTATTGCTTCAACCACGTGTTTAGCGGTCTTTTCGTTTTCCAGTAGAATTTCAACCGGATAATTGTTGATCCTTACTTCCATCTATCCCTCCCGTAATTACTGCTCACTAGTTCCTCCTCCGCCCATCTGATTCCTCATCCAGTTCTGCTGAGTCTTGGCACCTGATATTGATTTCTCCATAGCAGCGAATTTTTTACGGAGTTTTTCCTCATAACTCTTTATGTGAAGTTCCTGCTTCGCTATCCTTTCATCCGCCATTTTAATGGAATTATCCTCAAAATCAATTTTAGATTCAATTATATTCTTCCCTGAAGAGATATATGGCCTCAGTGTTTTCACAAGCGTATAGGCCATACCGTTATCTGTCTTGTTGTCGCCGTCAATATCTGAACCGAAAAATTCCCTGACTCCATCCGGATTTTCAACAATTACTTTTTTCAGTTCATCCTCATCAACTACAAGCTTCCCCTCTTTTATAGATTCCCAGCTTGAATTTATTTTTCCGGTTGAAACTCCCATCTGGTTAAACATCTTGACAGGTTTTTCAGACCTGCCCGAATAACTTCCGCTTACCGTTCTTTTCAGTGAATTTTCAAGACGGACTAAAGACATATCTCCCATGAACAGCCCGCTTTCCTGAAGTTTCTTTGCCTGGCCCGGTTTTTCAACCTTCACCGCCTTTGTAAGGGCTTTATGCAGATTCAGGTAATTATTATAAGATTCGACAAACTCCTTAATCTTCTGTACCGGTTTCTCAAGATCAGGTGATACTTTTAACTCAACCGGCTTCTCTGACTTTCCCTTAAGGTTAAGAGTGAGCCCCTTGATCACATCATTAAGCCCTTCGTTTTTATCTCTCTCGATTTCAAGCCCGTCAACCTTCAGTTTTGCGTTCTGGGCTTTCGCTATTACATTCTTAAGTTCATAATCGCCTTTTGCCTTTACCGGGGTTGCAAGTACAGGCTCAATAAAAACAGCGTTCCCGTCATTACAGTAGAATACAAGTCCGGTTACCTGCTTACCTCCGAAATCCCTGCCTACGGGGATCTCCTGGTTTTTCGCTGAATCTTTTTCTACGGGATAAAATTTTTCGGTCCTCTTCCCATCCTGTGATGATATAATACCTATCCCGAGGAGAGAATCAAATTTTTTCTCCTCTTTCTTTGTAAGCGGCCTGAGCCTGGATATATTGTAACTTTTGAGAACAATGCCCTTTACATTAATTTCATCTTCAGGGCCTGTCTCAACTTTAAGAGGCACCTTTTCCTCGTCCTCTTTAGTATATTTAAAACTGAATTTAAGTATCGTATCCTTTTTAACATCAGCCTTTAACGGGAGCTCGTACTCCTGCCATAGCTGTCCCTTTATCGAAACTTCTTTACCATCCTTTCCGACATTTATGGAGCCGTCGGGCTCTTCAGGTTTTTTTTCACCGAGGTAAGGGGAAAAAAACTTCCTGTCAAAAACCACGGGGATATCATCTTTGCCTTTAATTTTTTCGCCATTGATCAGGCCTGTCGCTTTCAAAAGTTCTTCAGAGCCCTTTACTCCGATTTCACCCTTTTTCCCCGGTACTTTTGAGGTTATACCTATAACATACTTTGTACCGTCCGTACTGATGTAATCAGTTGCTATTATATCATCAGCCTCCTCTTTCAATGCATCATTGAGAGACTTGAGCCTTCCTCCCCTGAAAGATATTTTTTTCTCTTCACCATTAACACTGATTATTATTTTTCCGGAGGGGAGTTTAGTTTCATAATCAATCGGGTCTGTTGTTATTTTATGGTACGAGGCAAGCTGAATCACCTCAACTTTTTTTGAACCGGAATCCGCCTGCTTTGACGCTGTTGCCTCAATAACAGATGTTTCTGATGACAATGCCTTTTTCTCTTCGTAAGCGGCCCTGAACCCGTAGAGTTCCTTTGCCTTTCTGTCCAGATCTTTCAGCTGGGAGCTGAGTTTCCTCAGTGCTTCCTTTTTCTGGTTATTTACAAGCTTGCTTCGCTGCAGCTGTTTTATAGGTTGCGATTCAACCTCAACGAGCTTGTTTATCATGGAATCAGTATCCATTCCTGATGCCATTCCACCCATTGTAAAAGGCATATCATCCTCCGGTTAAACTTATAAAGACCCTGAATTATTCAATATAGACATAATTCCCTTAATGATTAACTTATCGGTATTTTTTGAAAATTCAATTAGCAATTTGTGACATTAAAATGAATATTTATCGGATTAATTTTCTGTTTTGTGGAGAGATACAGCTATCCCTGCGGAAACTTCTGAATTTTCGCTCTATATTATAGCCGGCGGGCGCCGCTATTTATTTCAAAAAAGAATCAGGTAGTCTGCTACCTTGATTCATCAACAAAAAGACCCATATACTCCTGAAAATGCTCAAGAAGCCTGATAGAGTACTTTGAGGGGATTTCACTCACAACCTCATTAGTGTCCCTGTCTACCAGCTTTATAATAATTCTGTTTGTCTTGTCATCAAGGGAAAACTGGACCTTCTCGTTAAAACTTCCTGCGAGCCTGTTAAGCTCGGAAATCGTCATTTTGATATCTTCCGGTTTCACTGACTCTTTAACAGGCTGTAGTTTGTCAGCCCTTTCAGCAACCACTTTCCTCCCTGAATGATTACTGTTCATCTGGCCTGTCATTTTACTGTTAAAGTTTTCAACAATATTCATGACGTTCATATCGTACCTCCGTGTATCCTGTTAGGACTTAAATTCCTCCCTCCATTTTTTAAAAAGTTTACCCTCCCCGGTTTCCCGGGCCGGAGAGGGCTGTCCCGGCCGCACTGCCCGGCCGTCAGACACAGATGACCCTCATTCAACAAGTTTCATAATAAGCTGAGGCTTAAAATTCGCCTGAGCCAACATCGCAGTACCAGTCTGAACAAGAATCTGATCCCTTGTAAAATTAACCATCTCAGCTGCCATATCAACATCACGTATCCTTGAGTCTGCTGCCATCATGTTCTCGTAATTGAGAGAAAGAGCCTTGATAGTGTTCTCAAGCCTGTTGTAGTAGGCACCGAGATCAGCTCTCTGCCTGTTCAGCTTCTCTAAAGCTGAATCGACATACCCTATCATGGAATTCGCCTGCCCCACCGTGGAGATGGATCTTTTTTTACCCGCTTCCACAAGGCTCAGGGCTCTCGCGCTCATGGTGGTTATATAGACACGGATCCTCTGATTGCTGTTTGCGCCAACCTGGAAAAACATGCTGGCAGTCTTGCTCTTCCTTGAATAAGCTCCTGTCAGCATCTTAAGCCGGTTGAATTCGGCAGATGTCGCGATACGGTCGACCTCATCTATCAGTTGAGATACCTCAACCTGAATCTGTGTCCTGTCGCTGTTGGAATAAATCCCGTTAGCTGACTGGACAGCGAGCGACCTTATACGCTGCATGATCTCATTAAGCTGTTGAAAAGACCCTTCCGCCACCTGGATGAAAGAAAGACCGTTCTGCGCGTTCTTCTCAGCCTGGACGAGGCCGTTGATCTGGGTCCTCATCTTTTCTGAAACAGCAAGCCCGGAAGCGTCATCGCCGGCACGGTTAATCATTTCACCGGACGCGAGCTTTTCAATAGACTTGTCCAACCTTGCAGCTACATTCTGCATCTGCCTGTTCGCAAATATGGCACTCATGTTATGATTGATTCTCATTTTAACCCTCCCTTGGTTTTTTTTCGCACTGTCTCTTTTCTTTTTGTACAGTACGAGTTTTTCATCCGCCACATCATGCAGCAGACGGGGCCCGTAAGAGCCCGAAGGTTTTCTCCTTATTACGCTGCCGGACTGCCCATAATCCTGGCAACTAAAGACCGCCGGAGATCTCCGGCAGCCCGTAATGCCCTCCCGACATTACGGGATGCCGGAAAGACCGGCAAGTTCCCAGGAAAGAAGCAGTTCCGGCCCCGCTTTGCGGAGGGCCGAGAACCGGTTAATTTTCAAAGAACGGTTAATACCCGTCTCTGATTTTTTCACTGTATCATGTGCTTATTAAATAGAACCAAGCAGCCTGAGAATAGACTGATTCTGGATGTTCGCCTGCGCAAGCATTGATGTGCCGCTCTGGACAAGAACCTGGTCTTTGGTGAAGTTAACCATCTCTTCAGCCATGTCAGCGTCCCTTATCCTGGACTCGGATGCCTGTATATTTTCATATGCAGTCATAAGTCCCTTTGCAGCAAAATCGAGCCTGTTATAGTACGCTCCAAGATCAGCTCTCTGCTTTGAAAGTCTCTGCAGTGATTCGTCGAGAACTCCAAGCGCCTGGTTCGCCCCTTCAGGAGATTCCAGTGACATTGAAACCTTTCCCGTACCGTCCTTAAACTTGAATGCGGCAGCAGTCATGGTTCCGATGTAAACTCTCTCCCTCTGGTTCTGATTTGCCCCCATGTGAAACCACATGCTTGCTCTCGGGTTGACCTTTGAGAACTCGCCAGTCAGGACTTTAAACCTGTTAAATTCCGCCTGAGAAGCGACTCTGTCTACTTCGTCAACAAGGGCCGATACTTCCACCTGGATCAGCTGTCTGTCAGAAGCGGAATAGATACCGTTAGCTGACTGTACAGCAAGAACCCTGATCCTCTGGATGATACTTGATGTCTGGTTGAGATATCCTTCAGCTGTCTGAACAAAAGACATACCGTCCTCAGTGTTCCTCTCAGCCTGTCTGAGGCCGTGAATCTGGGTCCTCATTTTTTCGGATACCGCAAGTCCGGAAGCATCATCGCCGGCCTTGTTGATTCTCTCACCTGATGAGAGTTTCTCCATGCTTGAATTAACCCTCCAGTGAGAGAACTTTAATGTTCTGTTCGCGTTAATCGCGCTCATGTTGTGATTGATAATCATTTTACACTCCTTTGTTTCTCTTTTTCTGGCTTCCTTGCCAGACTGAACCTGAAGGCAGTCAGATTCAGCTGTTATTACCAGTTAAAGGCTGTCATACAACAACCGGGATAAAATCAGGGTCACCGGATAAACCGGATTACCCTACCACGAGCAGGCAGGCAATCATAGCACCATAATACAGTTTTCAAAGAGCAAACGAGTAAAGGGAGATCACTCCCTGTTCGAATTTTCGCTACCTCTGGCAGTAAAATTAAACTTAATTATAGTCGTTTATAAACGATTAAAGCTTATTATTGAAAAATAAGAATGATTTTTGACTTATTTTATCTATAAAGGCTTTTTTTCTCTTTTTTTTTAAAAAAAAGAGAAAAAAATTAACCCTGCTCTTACCGTCAGCAGCTTTTGATTCCAACTATTAAAAAATCTCTTTTTTATGCACAATTAATATAGTTTTTACACTTAATTTGATTCTTCCAGAGGTAACGCCTATATTTAATGTGGGAATATCTGCTTTTAATAAAATATCTGGAGGTACCGATATGAAGGATTATGCATGGTTTAAGAAATATCCGGAAAAAATACCTCATGAAATAGACCCGGACAGATACTCTTCTCTGGTGGATCTCTTTGAGCAGTGTGTCAGGCGTTACAGCGATCTTCCGGCTTTTGAAAGCTTCGGAAAGATACTGTCATACAGCGACATAGATAGACTGACCAGGGATTTCGCGGCTTTTCTGCAGAAAAAAGGCCTTAAGAAGGGGGACAAAATCGCCATTCAGCTTCCGAACACGCTGCAATACCCTGTGGCTCTCTTCGGGGCCCTGAGAGCCGGACTGACCGTTGTTAACACAAACCCGATGTACACGGCCCGGGAGATGAGGGACAAGTTTCAGGACTCAGAGGCAAAAGCTATTGTAATCATGGCCAATTTCGCCTGCAGGCTTGAGAAAATTATCGGCATGACAGGGATTAAAACAGTCATAGTGACTGAGATCGGGGATCTTGTAGGAGGGGTAAAGGGCTCCCTGATAAATTTTGTTGTCAGACGGATCAAAAAAATGGTCGAACCTTTCAACCTCCCCGGACATGTTAAGTTTAACAATGTACTAAAAGAGGGTTCCGGAGAAAAATTTACACCTGTTGAAGTCAGCAATGACGACATAGCCTTTCTGCAGTACACAGGAGGAACAACAGGTATTTCAAAAGGTGCTGTACTCAAACACAGAAACATTCTCGCAAACGTGGAACAGATATCCGCCTGGATGCTTCCCACACTGGTTGACATGAAAGAGATCATTATTACCCCCTTGCCTCTTTACCATATATTCGCACTGACGGTAAACTTCTTCTCTTTCTTCAACAAGGGTGCGAAGAACATACTTATAGCTGATCCCAGGAATATACCTGGTTTCATCAAGGAGATCAAAGACACAAAATTTACCGCCATGACCGGGGTGAACACGCTCTATAACGCCATGCTTAACAACTCTGATTTTCATAAAATGAATTTTTCAACGCTGAAAGTCGTAATAGCAGGAGGCATGGCCCTTCAGAAAGCAGTTGCCGAAAGATGGAAGAAAGCCACAGGAATTCCTCTTTGCGAGGGCTACGGGCTGACAGAGTCGTCACCGGTTCTCACCTGCAATCCCATAGACGGAACAGATCGAACAGGAACCATAGGTGTCCCTCTTCCCTCAACAGAGATAATGATTGCCGATGAAAACGGCAATGAAGTAGAAATCGGGAAGATTGGTGAACTACTTGGCAAGGGGCCCCAGGTTATGGAGGGATACTGGAACAAACCGGACGAAACTGCTCTTGTTTTTGTCAACGGATGGCTGAAAACAGGCGACCTGGGATTTATAGACGAGGACGGTTTTATAACCATAGTGGATCGTAAAAAGGATATGATTATAATATCCGGATTCAACGTATATCCCAATGAAATTGAACAGATTGCGATAACGCACCCCGGGGTCCTGGAAGCAGGAGCGGTAGGCGGGAAGGATGAAGATGGTAACGAGTATGTTAAGCTCTTCATTGTAAAAAAAGATCCTGACCTTACAAGGGAAGATATTTATAAGCACTGTCGTGAGAACCTGACAAATTACAAGCTCCCGAAAGTGATTGAATTCAGGGATGAACTGCCGAAAACAAACGTGGGTAAAATACTCAGGAGGGAACTGAAATAATAATTATTCTTACACATTTACTTATTATGCTTAATTATAACATTTTATGTTTGAATTAGTTCATTCAGTGCCATTCCTGTCCCCGCTTTCGCGGGGATAAACTCCGACGGGTGACCGCAGTAAGAGCTTGAAGCTAATTTCAATCTTACAAAAATTGTTCACTTTTAAGCTCCAAAGCCCTAAAACCATGCACCAAAAACCGGGACCTCTTAAAAAAGAAACAGCAGCTCGAAAAAAACAAGAAAAGAAGTTCCGCTCTTTCACACGTTGATTTTCCTATCAGAAGCACAAAAAAAATATAACCTGCATGCGTTATGCGGTCAATTCTGACAAACCGGACTTGATCGCCACTTAAAGCGTATTACCGGGCTGGTTGATTACAGAGGATGTTATGTGGTAAAAAATAATGATATGCGAAGGGAATTACAGTCATAAAAGCGGGGAGCAATACTTGATAAAAAACTATCCTAAAAAATAATGCCGTTTCCGACCCTGTTTCGTCCGTTTTTCTTTGCCGAATATAAACGTTGATCGGCCAGTTTTAACAACCTGCCGATATCTCCCGACTCCCTGATTGTCGCTATGCCGAAACTTGCCGTTACAGCCCCGTTTTCATCAAAGGTCAACAAACCGATTCTGCTTCTCAACCTCTCGGCAAATTTTGTGGTCTCTAATAAATCTATGCCGCTGCAAATTAACATGAACTCCTCCCCACCCCATCTTCCGCACTCATCAGTACTGCGTGTATTCATAGAAAGTATTTCAGCAATCTGCTTAAGTACCTCATCACCCCTGTCGTGCCCGTAACTGTCGTTTATCTGTTTAAAAAAATCCAGATCAAGTATAATAACAGAGAAATCCGAGCCGTAACGTGTTGACTTTTCAAATTCTCTTTTCAGAATATCATCAAGTTTTCTCCGGTTAAAAAGCCCGGTAAGAGGATCTCTGACAGACAACTCCTGCAGTTTATCGTTCATATATGCGATATGACGATTATTCTCCAGCAGTATCCGGTTTTTTTCTTCTATAGTTTTCTGGTTACGGAAATCTTTTACAAAATTACTATAATTTATATATGATATCATCCATGCAATAAATGCATTAGAACATATATCAGCAATATACACAGGGTTTGTTATAGAGGGATGAGCAACCCGAATCATCAGAATAGTCATAACAGCAAAGAGCAGATAAAAAAGAATACTCTGAATAAATTTCATATAAAAAACAACAGCAATACCGTAGATAACAGCGATATAGACAGTGGGAAGATAAAATTCGGTAAAATCAATAATTATGAAACGCCTTAACGCTATTATCATTCCGAACCAGGCAAGACTTACAGCGTAAGCCTGATGAATTATACCGGTTTTAAAGGGCCTTCTTTTTTCAAAATAAAAGCTAAAGGATATGAAAGCTACCATAAACACAGCGCTGAAAAAGAAAATAAATTGCTGCGGACTCCCGTGATTGCTTATAAAAAAACCGTAAAACAGCTGTTCAAAAAAAAGAAACAGCGAGACAATAAAAGTTCTGAAGTTATTTTTTGAGAACCTCAATTTCTCAAATTCAACCCTGTACTCAGGCGGCAAGGGCCGGAACAGCATCAGGTGAATCGTTTTAACAATATTCTTTTCAGCCGTTTCTTTAAGCAGCATCCGTTTCCTCTAACAATATGTGAATGAAAAGATATAGTATGGTCAAAATCTTTTTTTAAATCAAACTAAAAATATTGATTAAAAGATTCATATATATGAAACTGTTTTATAAATTAAAAGCCTATAATCCGATAATTACTATTGACATACACTGAAAAAAACTGATACTTGCTAACCTTATAAAGTGGTGATTTATGGAAAACAGAAAAAAATATGTTATATTACTCGGCGACGGGATGGCGGACCTTCCCATTGACGAACTTGGCGGGAAAACAGTTCTCGAATACGCTGAAACGCCTAATATGGATTTTATGGCCAGCAACGGTGTATGCGGAATGACGCGTACCGTTCCGGAAGGGATGTCACCGGGAAGTGACACTGCCAACCTTGCAATCTTCGGCTACGACCCGGAAAAATATTACACCGGCCGCGCACCTCTTGAAGCTGTAAACATGGACATACAACTGGGGGAGAGAGATGTTGCCTTCAGGTGCAACATTGTCAATGCTGCAGGAGGGGTGATGAATGATTTCACATCCGACCATATCGACAGCAGACTTACTGAAATAGTCATTAATGAACTGGCGGATAAAATCAGAATACCGGGAATAGAATTTTATCCGGGAGTATCATACCGTAACATAGTGGTATGGAGAGACTACCCGTACTCAGGAATCACTGATACCACGCCGCCGCACGACATCCAGACACTGAAGGTTGAACCGCACCTTCCTTCAGGTGACGGAGCTGATCTTCTGAAAAAAATAATGAGTGAATCATCGGGAATCATCTCATCCTCTGAAAAAATACAAAGGTCAAAATCTGAGTTTAAAGGCAATCCTGAATCTGTATGGTTATGGGGAGGCGGGAGGCGGCCTGCCATGGAAACCCTTTCTGATAAATTCGGTCTAAGCGGTTATACGATTTCGGCGGTTGACCTGATCCACGGGATAGGAAAGGCTGCGGGCCTCAAGCCTCTTCATGTTAAGGGCGCGACAGGTTACCTTGACACGAACTATGAGGGGAAGGCGGCCGCATTGATTGAAGGCCTGAAAAAATCAGATCTGGTTTTCCTTCATGTAGAGGCGCCTGATGAATCAGGGCACGAAGGGGACCTGGAACACAAACTCCGGGCGATAAGGGATTTTGACTCAAAGATTGTGGGACCGGCCCTTTCTATTATAAGGGACTACAGCAATTTTGTGATACTTCTTATGCCGGATCACCCTACCCCTATAAAGATAAGAACACATACTCCGGATCCCGTTCCCTTCTGTATATATTCCGGCAGCGGGGTTTTTTCCGAAGAAAAGAAAAAATATAAAGCCCCGGGCTTCAATGAGAAAGACGCGGATGCGACAGGGCTTTTTATAGAAAAGGCAAGCGGCCTTATGGAAATTATGGTAAGAGGAAAACTTCCCTCTTAATCTGGAGGTTTATATTAAATGAAAAAATCTGCTATTATCGGGATTATAATACTAGCTGCGGCAATAATAATCTCTCTGTTTATTTTTATCTCAGGTGAGGATACAGTAGACACAGCCATAAACGAATATGAAAGCGGTGACTACATTGACGCCATTGTAATCCTGAACAGGCTGATTCCTGCCGCGGATTACGATGAAGCTGAAAAAATGCATTACTACAGGTGTAAATCGCTTAACAGCCTTGCTGAAGAGCTTGAATCCGACTATGATGATGAACTTGAAGATGCTTCACTTGAGAACAGGGAGAAACCCGATTTTGAAAAATATAAGGAAAAGATAGAGAGTAAACTGGCAAAGATCAACAGTGAAACCGGGGGAGATCTCTCTTTTTACGCTGCACCTAAAAAAAGTATGATCATTTCAAAAGGGATATTCTATAACGAATTTACAGCAAAATACAGGGGGAGCCAGTTCATTGAAGACCTTGACTTCCATGAATTAAAAAAAATCATCTCAATTGAGCCGACAAGGATCTTTGACCACGTAAACAGGTTCTATAAAAAATACCCAGGTTCCAGCTATATTCCACAGATAATAACAATCGTCTTTAATGCGATCCGTGACGGGGCCACGGGGATGGAACCTAACCGGGATTTCCTTAAAAACATGATACTGGGATATGCCGTGAAATATCCTACAAGCCAGGAAGTCACCCGACTCTATACTTCAGCAGGAGACAGCGTCAACCTGAGAAATTCGCCTGGTGTGCAGGGGACTATAACAGGCAAAACAGTGGACAACGAACTTCTGATACAGCTTGAAAAATCAATGGATACGATGCAGGTGGGCGACACAAGGGACTACTGGTACAGAGTGGCCACTCTCCGCGGAGTGCGCGGATGGATCTTCGGCAAATTCCTTGCTCCGATAGATATACAGAAAATTGCCCTTTCATCAGAAATAGAAGTCTGGGCACTGGACGACAGTTTTGAAACATGGTCAGATTCCAATACACCTGAAAACTGGGCCCACATTCCCGGGGCAGATACCTCCGCTATTAATTTCAAAAAAGAATCACAGGGAAACCTGCTTGTATATAATTCCAGGGGGATAGGTACAACAGGCCTCTACAGCCGATTTAATGTTTCAAGAAACTTCAGGATGGTTGTGAGAGCACGTTTCATTTCAGGTTCACAGCTTACACTTGCCGCTTACGCAATAGACAGGGACAATATTTTCTCGTTAAAACTTGAGAATGAAAAAATAGATGTAAACGGACGCAGCATCCCCCTCCACACCACGGACTGGCACAATTACGAAATAACTTCTGATAACGGAAAATTTGCGACCCTTTCAATAGACGGGCAGTTAGTCTCAGGAAGAATACCTCCTGCAACTGAAAACGGGTTTAATGAGAGGGGAATATACCTGCTCAATCAACGGGCGGGCGGCCTCACCTCCTGCGAGGTCGAATTTATCAGAATCAGATAACTATTTTTTAACCCTGTATATTCCGGGATTATCTCCACCGGTAATCCCGGCCTTACCCTTTTCAGCAAGTTTCTCACCTGCCCTTATTACATCAACTACCCTTTCACCTATTTCTTCAGCAATCTTTTCCGCAGAAAGGACCTCTTCTGAAAGATACTCAAACAGTTTTTTCTCAAGTTCAGGATTGTATGTTGAAACAATCGCGGGGACAGCAGCCCTGCCGATTACTCTCGCAGGCAAAGGTTCAAAAAACTTTTTTATCTCCCTCATCCTTTCCGGGGATACCGGTTTGACCCATTTTTCAGCCCCGGGCCTGTCAAGGCTGTTAAGGTGAATCTCATCAGGAGAGATCCTTTCAGCGGCTTCTTTCAGAAGCCTGAGTTCAGAATCTGAATCATTAATTCCTTCAATTATAAAAATCTCAAGGTAAATTCTGCCCGCGAACTCCCTTCTTAGCGAGACAAGCCCCTCAATAATTTCAGAGGCTCTGACCCCCGGAGCCGGCCGCATAATTCTTTCGAAAACCTCTTCACTTGCTGCATCAAGAGAGGGAACTATAATGTCCGCCTGTATTATCTTTTTCCTGATGTCCGCCATGTGAAGAGTTGTGCTGTTAGTAAGCACCACAACTTTATATTGAGGGTATCTCTCTTTAATATGACCGATAATTTTCCCGATACCGCTGTTAAGCGTCGGTTCCCCCGAACCTGAAAATGTTATTACATCAAGCAGGGGGGATTTCGACAGAACTGAATCGAGTTCCCTTATAACGTCTTCAGAAGGAATATACTCCTTTATCTCTGAAGTAAGAGTGGTAGTTGCGCCGCATTCACAGTAAACGCAATTCAACGAACAGAGCTTGAAAGGTATTACATCTATACCAAGAGATACTCCAAGCCTCCTTGAATTAACAGGCCCGAAGATGTATTTCATTTTGTTTTTTTCATTCCTTCTTTGATTTCAATATCAAAATCCACAGAAACAAGCTTGTCCTTCTTCTCGCAGAAAAGATTGACCTCACCTATAAGCGACAGACCTGTACTCAGCCCCGGGGTGCCCTGGGCCCGCATCATAAGTATATTTTTTATAAAATTATTTTTCTTAATATTAACGAGAAAAAAAGTTTTATCATTAAGGAGCCTGCCGAGTCTCCCGGTATTTTTAGCCTTACTCATTGTATCGCTTTTTATCGCCGCTTTGATCAGCCCCGTACTGTTGCCGGCATATATTCCTCTGTTGTCATAAACAACGAAAAACCTCATCTGCGTTTCATCGATATACCAGAACCCTCTCTTCCCTCCGATCCTTTCATCTCCGAATTTCTTCTGTTTTGAATATTTTGCCTTAACAACTCCCCTGAACTTGCCCCAGAGCTCCCTGATTTTTTTCTCATCATTTACAGGAAGAAAAACTACAACATCCCCCATGCCTCCGGAAGCCCCTGAATCAATTGAAAAAATATTCATGACACCGCTGTAGTAAGGGAGAATGTCTTTCTCAAAATCTATACCTGCCAGTTTCTTCATCTCCTCCTTTGACTGGTTATACTGTGTACACATCGGGATTCCGCTTCTGCACAGGTTATCAAGGTACTTATAATTCAGGGAAAGAAATATTGTTGAATCCGCGCTCTGCACGTAAAGGGATTTTCCGTTCTCTCCGGTTTTAAGAAGACCCAGAAGCATATCAACATAAGGATTATCACCTGCAAGTTTAACAGATCCGTTAAGCTGGAATTTATTACCGTCAAAGCCCATTCCAGCTGAAACATAGTCAATAGACTTGAGAAGAGTTTCCCTGTCAAAGGCTTCCTGATCAGCAGCCTTCCCCTGTACAGGGAGGAAATTCCCCTCCTCCCCTGAACCGTATCCTTCCCCTTTGGAAGCAGGATACTGCTGTTCAATAAATTTTCTTGTAATAAAAGCATTCAGGTCATAGTTATTCTTGTCTTTTGAAATATAGTCCCTGTATTCAGCAGTCAGTATCAGCGAGCCCTTTCTCTCTTCCCTGACATCAATAGATTTTCTCAATATATCATCCGTTGAGGCCATGATAAAATACCCGCCATAAGCGGCAGCAAACGCATCCTTCTTAATCTGAGTTACAGAGACCCCCCTGTACTTAGTCGTCACTGGTGAAATTTCCTGTCCGCCATCCGCCGCATTGGTTTTTTTGACAGTTTCAATAAAATTCTGCACGAATTCCTGCTCATTGAAAACAGGTATAAAAAAAAGAATAACGTCCCTGGAATTGTCCGTGTCATACATGGCAAACGAGATTGCCCTTGAAGTATCAACACCAAATTTTTTCAGAGATTCCTCATCAAGATAATCAATTCCTGTTTTATCCCTGAAGGAATCCTTTTCGGCCAGGAACTGATTTCTGTTTTCCTCATCCATTATATGATATACAATATAATTTGCGCTCTTCAGCAGCCTCCCGATATGCCTGGTTTTTACAAAAATATTTACATCCCCGGGAGCCATCGATTCAGTATCCCCGACAACTTCACCAAAGGAGAATGAACTTAAAAGCAAAACAGCGACAGCGACAAAATAGAGTTTCTTCATATTATTCTCCGCATTTAAGAAGATAGATAAAATATAATCATTAACAGGGTACTCTTCCTGCACTTTTTCGATAAGTAACCTTTTCCCTTCGCTAAAACGGAATAAAACCACGGCTTAACTTCAGGAAAAAATAATACAGCATCAGATATTACCTTCAACACCTTGCATATACAACTATTTTTCAATAAAAAATAATAAATATATATTTTTAATAACAGGATAATCAGAAAATAAATAATAAAAAATACTTGAAGATATTGCCGTTACCGCGCATGTACCATTAATAAACTCCATATAAACATATCAAGAGGCATCAATGAGCACAGTTGAAATAAAAAAAAGCTACGAAGAGATAAATGATAAAATAAAAAAAGGGAAAGCTGTAGTTGTAACAGCTGAAGAGATGCCTGATATTGTAAAAAATGAAGGTGTTAAAAAAGCCTTTGAAAAAGTTGATGTTGTTACAACCGGGACATTCGGTGTAATGTGCTCATCAGGAGCATTTCTTAACTTCGGGCATACAAAGCCCAAAATCAGGGCATCAAAAGTATGGCTCAATGACGTGGAAGCCTATGGCGGGATCGCGGCGGTAGACTGCTACCTCGGGGCGACACAGGTAAAGGAGGATGACCCGCTGAACATGGTCTATCCCGGTTCATTCAGCTACGGAGGGGGACACGTAATTGAAGATCTTATCGCCGGCAGGCAGGTTAAGCTGAAGGCAAAGAGCTACGGAACGGACTGTTACCCGCTGAAAGATTTTGAGAAAACTATAACAATAAAAGATCTGCGCAACGCAACCCTTTATAATCCGCGAAACTGCTACCAGAACTACAATGTAGCTATTAATCTTTCCAACAGGATAAAATATACATACATGGGGATTCTCAAACCTGATATGGGTAATATTACCTATTCAAGCGCAGGCCAGCTAAGCCCCCTCCTCAATGACCCCTACTACTGGACCATAGGGACAGGGACAAAAATATTTCTCGCAGGCGCTCTGGGGGCTGTTACCTGGCATGGCACACAGCATGACCCGGACTCAATGAGAGACGAAAACGGTATGGTCAGCGAGGGTGCAGGCACACTATCGGTTTGCGGAAACATGAAGGAGATGAACACCGAATTTATTAGAGGCGCGTCACTGACAGGATACGGCTGTTCGCTAATGATGGGGATAGGCATTCCAATTCCGATATTAAACGAGGAGCTTGCCTTTTTTACCGGGCTTACAGACAGGGATATAAAGGCCCAGATAATAGATTACGGTATCGATTATCCTGACGGAAATCCCAGATCTGTCAAAGAGATTACTTACGCAGATCTGAAATCAGGTTCCGTTGAGATAAATGGAAGGAACGTCCCCACGGCACCATTATCAAGTTACTCAAAAGCGAGAAAAATCGCATCAGTACTGAAAGACTGGGTGGAAAACGGTTTCACAATAGGTGTTCCCCAGATTCCTCTGCCTACAATACCATATTCAAAAAAATAAATGGATCATAGCAGAAGATTCTACAGGGAATATGAAGGAACCAGGGGCATCAGTTTTAATGTTAAAATTGATACGACCGATCTCTATATAACGGCGGAAAAAGATCTTTCCGGAGAGGCATACGACAGTTTGAAAAAAACAAGGGCGGAACTGGAAAAACATATAAAAGAACATCAAGATTTTTTATATTCCCTTACCCCCCTTACTCCTCCCGGCGCTGCTCCGGCCATTGTTCTCGAAATGTACAGGGCCGCTTTAACCGCCGGTGTAGGCCCCATGGCTGCAGTTGCAGGAGCAGTTGCTGAACATACAGGCAGAGAGCTTGTTAAAATGAGTAATGAAGTAATAGTTGAAAATGGCGGCGACATCTGGATGAAACTTGAACGCCAGGCAAAAACCGGTGTTTATACTGATAATATCTTTTTCAGGGAGAAGATCTGGCTTAAAATCAACCCGGAAGATACACCATGCTCCATCTGTACATCAACATCAAAACTTGGACACTCTCTGAGTTTCGGGAAGGCAGATGCTGCAACCGTAATCGCCGAAAATGGCGCGCTTGCTGATGCTGTTGCGACTGGAGCCTGCAATATTGTACAAAGTGAAGAGGACATTCAAAAAGCCCTTGATTACGCGATGTCAATAGAAGGAGTAACCGGATGCATGATTATATACAGAGACAAACTCGGGGCACAGGGAATGATAGAACTCTGCGCCCCCGGTTAAAACATAATCCAAATTATTATGAAAATATATAGAAGAGGAATCTAATGAAATCTATAAATGTACTGCTTTTATTCAGAAAAGAAATTATGTATAAACCAATTATATACCGCATAGCCAGGGACTTTGATATAATCTTCAACGTACTTGAAGCTAAAATTCTTCCTAAGCTTGAAGGCAGACTGATTCTTGAACTCAGGGGTACTGAAGAACAGCTTGATACAACAATCAATTATTTCAGGGAAGAAGGTGTCGACGTTCAGATTCTTGCGGATATGATAAAAAGAGATGAAAAAAAATGCGTCCACTGCGGAGCATGTACAGCTGTCTGCAGAGTTGATGCACTGGTTATCAACCGTGAAACAATGGAAGTCGATTTTCATCCGGAAAAATGCGTTGCATGCGGTTTATGCAGAATGGCATGCCCTGTAAACGCCATGTCAGGCACGGCAATAGACAGGGAAATATAAAAGGACGTCCCCATGGATGATTTCAATTTATTAAACAGGGTAATAGATACATCCCCGCATATTATATGCATAATTGATGAAAATGATATTATACAATGGCAGAATAGTTATTCTGAAAAATTTTTCAAAAAGGATACAACAGGCGAAAATATCAGGAAACTCCTTTCAATAGAATCAGGCCCCCTGGAATCGGAAAAAACAGGTGTTTTTACCAGCCATTTGAAAACAGGCAAAAAAGAACTGATACTTGAACATAGAATTATAAGCGCCGGACGTGAACCTGATTCCGGGCTGAGAGTGGTCATATCCGAAGATAAAACAGAACAGGTCAGGCATCAGCAGCTTGTTCACTCCCTCCTTAAACTTGAAAGTATACTTACCCGCCTGGCACTTGAATCAATAAATATACCATTTGATGAAATTGACACCCATATAAATAAAATACTTAAACTCATAACCCGATTTGCCGGTGTAGACAGAAGTTTTATTGCACTTTTTGAAAACTCCAATGATAACGTTAAAATTACTCATGACTGGTGCGCTAAAAATTATAAACCGACAATCTATACGGTAAAAAGGGCTGACACCCCGCCCTCGTGGTGGAAAAAAAGAAAAAGCGAAGCGATAATGCTCCCCGATATAACAAAAATTAAATATCCGTCTAATTCAGGGCATATTAAAATCTTTTCGAAAAATGTAAAATCCGCAATGCTGATACCCCTATATTTCAACAATATCAGCCTCGGGTATCTCGGCTTTACATCGGTAAAACCGATAAAGGAATTTTCTGATATTCTGAAAACAATATTTAAAATCTCAGCTGAACTGATTGTAAACCTTTACGAGAGAAAATCCGCCTATACACAGATAGAAATTGCGGAAACAATCGTTGCAAAATCTTCAGGCATGCTCGCTTATTTTGATTCTGAAGGCATAATAAGAGCTTCCAGTGAAGCCTTTCAGGAATTTCATAAAATCAGAAAAACCAGAAAATATATCCATATTGCAGACCTTTTTAAAAAACGTGTCGGTTCGGGCACCGGAGTGGAAAAGATATTCGAAAGCATCTCCGAGGCACTGAACGGCAAAGAAAGTAAAAACGAAATATGGCTGAGACAGGACAACCGTGTTGTTCTTATGGAAATTTCTCTTCACCCGGCAATTGAAAACGGCGTAACCAAAGGAGTTGTAATGAACTCCATAGACATCACCGAAAGAGTTCAGCTTGAAACAAAGATTCTTGAGGTTATGCACCAAGAGAGAAAAAGGGTAGGAATAACACTGCATGACGACCTCGGGCATGATTTACTTGCTGTAGCAATTAAATCACGGTTACTTTCAGATAAACTTAAAGATGTATCAGAGGAACTTTCCTGCGAAGCGGGGGAAATTGAAAAAGCACTGAGGGCCTGTATCGGAGACGTACGCGACCTGTCGCACGGCCTGATCCCATACAAAAATTACGGCCTTGAATTCAGGGAGATGCTTGATGCTGTCGCTCTTACGATTTCCAGAAACTACAAAATAAAAAGTGAATTTAATATAGATCCTGAACTTGACATTAAAAATGAGTCAATTATAAAAGAGCTCTATTATATAATAGATGAGGCGGTCATGAATTCTCTGAAACATTCAGGATGTACACATATAATTATATCAATGTACCGTCAAAAAAAGATGATTATTCTAAAAATAGTTGATAATGGCAGGGGAATATCAAACAATAAACAGTCCGAGTCAGGAGCAGGCCTTGAAATCATGAAATACAGGGCAAGGGCAATTGGAGGTCTTCTTGAAGTGAAAAATAATCCTGGCGGCGGAACATCTATTGAATGCACTTTCAGTGATAAAAAAAACAGAGTTTGAGGACGTATATGAATTCGGAAAAAAACGGCTTAACCAATATATTAATTGTGGATGACCACCCCATTGTGGCCAATGGAATTCAGCAATTAATTGACCGTGAACCGGACATGAAGGTGATAAACTCGGTCCAGGATGCTGAAAACGCCGTAAAATCGATCGATAAAAACCTTCCGGATCTTGTAATTGTAGACATATCACTGAAAGGCTCAACAAACGGCATAGACCTTATTAAAGGCCTGAGAAAGAGATATCCGAAAATAAATTCACTTGTTTTATCAATGCATGACGAAAATCTTTATGCAGAGAGAGCCATAAAGGCCGGGGCCAAAGGTTATATTATGAAAAATGATCTTACTGACAATATTATCAGGGCAATACGTATTATCATGAAAGGAAACCTTTATCTCAGTGAAAATATAACCTCTAAACTTCTTAATAACATGGTTAACCAGAAAGGCGATGATGAAACAGCACTTATAAAAACCCTCAGTGATAGAGAATTCGAGGTATTTCAGCATATTTCAAACGGGATCAAAACAAGCGATATAGCTAAAAATATGAATATAAGTGTCAAAACTGTTGAAGCCCACAAACTCCGCATAAAAAATAAATTGAATGTAACCAACAGTACAGCCTTAACAAAATTTGCTATAGAATGGAAACATAAAGCCTCTGCAGAAAACCAGGCTAACTGATTATTTAAAACAGATTCAAACATCCTGTCTGTTCAACAACCTCCTTTCATATAACCTTTAATTTCGCAAAAGCGCCACGGCACAATTTCTAAAAAAAACGAAAAAAAATAAAAAAATTTTTTGTTTTGCTTGACGATTTAGCAACTTATTATTATTTTATTATTGTTAGCACTCAATAAAGATGAGTGCTAACAATAATAACTTCAAAAGGAGGGATTCTTATGAAATTCGGACTTACAAGAAAAAACAACGATGCTCCTGATGTTCGAACCCTCAGGAGCAGTATGGACAGGCTCTTTGATGATTTTTTCAGCCTGAAACCGATGGATTTTTTTGATTCAGAATGGCTCCCTGCAGTTGATATGTATGATGATGAAAAAAACGTCTACATAAAGGCCGAAGTTGCAGGAATCGACGAAAAAGACCTGAATGTGACTGTTCAGGACAACATTCTGACAATTTCAGGGGAAAGAATTGAAGAAAAAAAGGAGACCTCGAAAAAAGGCCGTGTAATGTCTGAAATAAAATCAGGCTCATTTTCCAGGTCTGTCTCATTACCGGACAATATCAAGTTTGAAAACATCAAGGCTGATCTTAAAAACGGGGTACTGTCAATAATACTCCCGAAAGAGAAGTCTATAAAATCCAAAGAAGTCAAGATTAATGTAAAATAAGGAGGACAATATGTACACATACAGCTTTTTCGATGATGCAATGAACATAAGGGACATTTTTGATGAATTCTTCACAAGGAGAACATATAATGAACCTTACAAAGATTTTCCTTTTGTCAGGATTGTGGAAGGGGATGATAAACTGACAATAACAAGCCTTATGCCTGGTTTAAAACCTGAAGATATCGACATTCAGCTTGTTAATGAAAACCTTACCATCACCGGCGACAAAAAGACTGATTACGAGGAAAAACCATACCTGAGGAAGGAACGATTTTTCGGAGAATTCAAAAAATCAATTAAACTTCCATACAGTGTTGATCACAACAAAATAAAAGCTGATTTGAAAGACGGGATTCTCACTGTGACCCTTGAAAAATCAGATGATGCTAAACCTAAAAAAATTGAGATTTTATAAGGAGGTCAACTATGGCTACTGAGAAAAACCTGACACATAACGGCAATGCGCAGAGAACGGTTTATGTACCTGTTGCTGATATATACGAAACAGAAGATCTTTACTCCCTGAAACTTGAAATACCGGGTGTTCCGAAAGAAAATCTCGATATTTCAATTGAAGAGAATGAACTGACAATATCCGCAAAGAGCGTACTTGATGACGCTGCTGTTGAAAAATGCAGATATTCAGAGTTCAGCAACATGGACTACAGGAGATCTTTCAAAATTGGGAACGACATCGACAGTAACAAGATTGAAGCAAAACTTGAAAATGGAGTGCTTACACTGACTCTCCATAAACATGAAAAAGTTAAACCGAGAAAGATCTCAATAAAACAGATCAACTGACAGATGACGGCCTATACCGCCATCTGTTAAAAGATAAAAAGGATTTTCAGGGAGCAGAAAGGGCTGCTCCCCTTTTTTTATTTAATACTTTTAAATGTTTTTAAAATTGATTTCGGGATAGTATATTTTATACGCTTTTCAAGGACAAGCCCGCCGTAAAGAATCGAAAAGAAATAGAGATCAAAAACACCTCTTTTTGCCAGTAGTCTGATTGTATTTCTGAATTCCTCTTTAATAACATCGAAAACAAATGCCAGAGTGGCGGAACTCCCATCTATTTCGTATATAAGGTTAAGCCTGAGAATATTTTTATCAATATCAAGCACCCAGTTGGGGCTTTGATCTACCAGTGCTAAAATAAAATCATCATGATCAATATAGAAAAATTTGGCCTTCTTTTTTGTTTTAAGAAAAAGTACCGTACTGGGATTTGCCACATTTTCATAAAAAAAAGCGAAAATCCCGCCAGAAGGGAGGAGTTCCCCGGCCTTAATTTCCCTTAAGGCCTTAAAAATATCCTCCTCTGAAACCATAAAATCATCTGTATATAATTTAAGTTCATCCATAATGTCTCCAGCAAACTCTCAGGTAATATTAAACGATTTATTAACAAAAATAAACCGCTTGTAAAGTTCTCTGTAAATAATGCTTTTTTGTCAAGCCTAAGATAATATTCCGCTCACTGCTTTCGATCACCAGTTTCGCTTTTTTTACCGGTAATAGCGCGTGATACAATACTGTTGAGGTCGGAGACAGTAACAGGCTTGCTAATAAATCCGGAAGCCCCTTTTGAAATCCAGTCATCGATATTAACTCCCGTAACATACCCGCTGGTCATATAAACAATCGTTTCAGTATCTATCTCCATGATTTCCTGAAGTGTTTCAAGCCCCCCTTTAACAGGCATTACAATATCAAGTATTACAAGATCTATATTCCCATGTTCCTTCCTGAACAATTCAACTCCGGACAGACCGTCTTCAGCTGTATATACAGTATACCCGAGATCTGTCAGTATCCGGTGCAAGGCGGTCCTTATTGCCTCTTCATCCTCCACGATAAGAATCCCCCCTCCTGCAGCTGCTTCAGGATATAACTTAAGGCCTCTGTCCTCATTTTGAACAGGCAGAATAATCGATACTGTTTCATAATCATCAGCGGTTTCAAAACCCATATCCCCGCCCAGTTCCCTGACTCTTCTGAATGAATCAGAAATCCCCGGCTCAGTATTTTCATCTGGCTCTTCCCCCTCCTTCAGAAAAAGAAAAAGCC